>ERZ1035048.267-NODE-267-length-17130-cov-17.761406_pt1 | contig 17130 bp, 8 predicted proteins | sample MGYA00520587_ERZ1035048 | MGnify/ENA primary metagenome ERZ1035048 (study PRJEB33766, sample SAMN09781693) | gut metagenome | biome: gut microbiome | host: Homo sapiens | place: Madagascar | study: EMG produced TPA metagenomics assembly of the PRJNA485056 data set... | reverse complement strand
TCTTAATATATTTCATATTATCTTACTTCCTTATAGTTTAATTTTCGAGATCCAATGCATCGCAGCCACGGATGTCCTGGGTCTTGTCATAGAACAACTTGTACATACCTGCCTTGATGTATGCGCAGACGCTGGTTACATCGATAGAGATGTTAGGGTTGTCTGAGATGTTCAGGATATACATGTGAGAGGTCAATGTCTCATCCACCTTGCGGATATCGTTGGAACCAATCTGGAACTGAATCAGGCTTGGGCACTTGGTGATGCCTGTTGGCCATGTGCGGAGAGGACGGTTGCCCTGGGCATCGCGCTGATGGTTGATACCGAACGCACGCAGGTTGGCACTGTTCAATGGCTGGGTAGGAACCTCGCTGAAGCAGTTGTAGCTCAGGTCGATGTTGGTGATATATGGCATGTTATCGCTCAAGAAGTCGTTAGAGAGAGCTGTCAACTTGTTGAAGCGGAAGTCCATCACCTGCAAGAGATAAGCATACTTACCCTTGATGGAACCCTTAGGGATGCTGGTCATCTGGTTGCCGCTCAGATCGAGGGTGATGATTGGCGAACCGGCAGCAATCAGCTCTGAAGGGAACTTGCTGAACTTGTTGTTGGCAAGCGATACGGTTGAGGCATTGATACCCTTGTAACCGCCTGCGTCATCCACACCCGAAATCTCATTGTTGGAGAAATCTACAGAACCCATCACGTGTACAGAGCTTGCATCAAAGATGTTCGGGATCTTCTTCAACTTGTTATAAGAGAAGTTCAGACTCTCGGTATTCTCAGAGAAACCGCATAGGTCGGCTGGAATCTCCTCTATCTGGTTATTGTTGAGATAGAGTGATGAAAGCATGACCTCCTTGGTGAATGGATGTACCTTCTTGATATTGTTGTTGGCAAGGTCGAGCAAGCCCAGCTTCACCATGTTGCGGAGTGCCCATGTGGCAGGGAACTCTTCCAGGTTGTTATAGCTCAGGTAGAGAATCTGCAGGGTCTTACCTATCTTGCTGGTTGCCATCTGCTCCCAGTCGTCACGCAGCTGAGCTGCCTTGATCCCCTTGTTACGTGCCAGATTGAACGCCTGGATATTCGGCAGTTTGTAGTATACATCCGGCAGGCGGGTCAGCTTAGGACAGTTATAAAGCTCCAGGTCGGTGAGAGTGGTCATCTTGTCCCATGCCTCCTCGGTATATTCCTCGGCAAAGCGATGGTACTCTGAATTCTCATCATCGTAGAACTTGGTACAAACCTCATCCGCAGTGATTGGTGAGTTACCGATATAGAACTGCTGCATCTTGGTCAGGCGATAGATTGCCTTCGAGATACCTGTAATCTTGTTGGTGGTCAAACCAATCTGAGCATCCTTCAGCTGGATTCTGGAATCCTTCTTGATGAAGTTCTTGGCATTCTTGCTATCAGAGTTGAAACTCTCCACGATCATCTCCGACATGTGGGCACGTGGGTCATACTTCAGGAACTTATTCTCATAATCATGACGCATTGCCATCTTATGAGCGGCATCCAACTTGCTGGCATCGTAGACGGAGAAGAGGTTGGCCCCAATCTTCTCGTCGTGCGAACCGAAGTTCAACACCTGGAGTTCAGTCAGCTGACCGATGGCATCAGGCACGATACCCTTGGCACCGAAGCCAGCGATGACCAGACCGATGATGCGACCATTGCTGTTAAGCGTAACGCCAGGCTGCTCACCCCACATATCGAGTTCCTTGTTGAAGTTCCAGTTGGCACCGTGGAAGGTAGCATCACCATAGAAACTCCAGTCCTTGCCCTGCAGAGATTCCCAGATAGCCTTCAATGCCTTGTAATCCTTGATGTATTCCTTGGTCTCAGAGAGGAGGATAGGCACCTGTGCATTGTCGGTAAGCTTGTTGTCGGTTACCACGAAAGCCTCGCCCTTTACCGGCTGAGTTTCGTAGGTAGTCTTCACCGCGCCGGTCTTGCCGTATGTAGTATAAGAGGTAACCTGATAGGTACCTGCCGGGAGCCATACGGTAGAATCGCAATGGGCAGTAGCCACATCCATATACTTATCGTCTTCGTTGTCCGGATTCTGATTCTCCTTGCTTCCCTCCTTGTATTTCACCTTCAGGTTGGCGAAGGTGAAGGTTTCACGGGTGAAGAGGTTGGTTACGCTCACATCAATCATGCGGATGCTGGAGAAGAGATACTCCTGTTTTCCGGCACGGGTCTTCTCCCACTGCTTGATGAGGTCGAACTGCACCTTACCACGCTCTACGGTCTCCACCATCAGGTCCTGCTTGGTCAAGCCGCCTCCCACAACGGTGAAGGTCTCGCCTGCAGAAGAGGCAAGCAGCTCCTCATCTACGGCATCATAGAGATAGAAACCGATGATGGTGTAAGAACCTGATGCCAGCTGCAGCTTATCACTTCTCAATCCATACTCCGCATTCTCGGCATTGTAGGCATTGAGCGACAATGTCTGCGATACGGTTGTACCGTCATGCTCCATCACCACCTTGATTTTCTTGGCATCGCCGAGCTTCTCAAGCTTATCGATGGCAGCGGCACGGGTGGCTCTCGACGAAACCTTCTTGGAGAGCATGAACTGCACATAACCGTATGTGCCGTCCCAGCCCTCGGTGTTATCGTCGGAGCAGCTTGTCACTACCAGGGTCATCATTGCAACCAGGAGCAACAGGAATGCCTTGCTATATCTTTTGAATTTCTTCATTACTTTCTCTTGCTTCTAAATCCCATATTATTGATAAAGACTACACGCTTGCAAGCGCCCTGGGCATCGTTGAATCCTGCGAAGATAGGGAATGCGAGTCCATCTACGTTCATTCCTATATAGATGCCCTTCTCGTCCTGTCCTACATCGTAGGTATCCATCATATTGCCTGCACCATCATAAATCACAACAGAGGCACCATCACCAGGATTCCATCCGTCAATCTGTGGATAGATGGCTACATAGCCACCATAAACAGTGGACTCGAATACCTCGTTGCCTGTATAGCTGAAGAAGCCCTCGGCATACATCTTATAGTCGGCATTGCTTGTCAAGGCGCAATCTGCCTCCATACCCATGCTGGTTACGATAGGAGCAGTAACAGCTGACTCGCCCTTCTTGTCCTCCTTCTGTACGATGTCCATCAGGAAGTAACGGTCGTAATCGCTCTTCACGGTCATGAAGTCATCCTCCAGCATTCCGTCGAGTCCATTCTCCAGACTCTCGAATACGCTCTGTGGCAATGCATAGACCAGGAACTCACGGCTTCCGCTGCCCAATGGAGCGACCGTGAGCTTCACATCCCCCTTCTCGCCCAGCAACTGAACAGCGCCGGAAGCATCCTCGAACAAACCATTCTCCTTGTTCTCGAAGACTACCAGCTGATAAGCATCACCAAAGGTCTTGAGGGTGAAAGGAACGAAGTTGTGGAAAGTAAACGCATTGGTGGTCTCGCCATTCAGGCTTGAACCGTTCTGGGTGAATACCTTGCCATCCAGAGATACATTCCATACTGCCCACTGTGAAGCGGTAGGATATGTAACATCCAAGGTGTTGGTGGTCATACCATTATAGATAACCGGTACGGTAACGGCAGCCTTGCCATCCTCAGAAGAGAAAGTAACGGTGTAGTTGGCATCCTTGGCAATGGCATACTTGGCGCTCACGCCCTGGTTCTCCTTGAAGGCTGCACCGCCTACGGCTGGCTTGTTAGGTGTACCTACCAGGAAGCCGCCTTCCAACTCTACCCAGGCAGGCGTGTTGGTAACAGCAAAACGATAGTTTGCCTTGACAGAGAACTTGTTGTAGATAGGCTGACCTGCGATATCCTTGTAACCAACGGTAATACCTGTCTCGGTGATATCGTTGCCCAACTCATCGTAAACCTTGAGCTCGTAGCCGGCAGCCGAACGCTTTACCTCAGCGATGGCAACCTTCTGACCACCCATAGTCAGGAAGAGCTGAGCCACGCTCATATCCTTGCTGGCATCATCTGCCGTAATCTTTACCTTGAGGGTCTGCTTGCCTGCTGTACCATTGAGTACGAAGGCATCAGCATTCTCGCCCTGCACCAGCTTACACCAGATGGCAGAAGAAGCGAGGCTCCAGTTCTCGTTGGCATCGAAGGTGAAGTCCAACTCGTCGCCAGCTGCACCTGCGATAGTCTGTACCTGTGGGAACACAGGGTTTACGGCATCGTCGTCATCGCTGGAACAAGCAGTGAACAGGGTCACTGAAACCAGCGCCATGAGTACGAGCCAATATTTTGAAATCAATGTTTTCATTTTACTTTATTCTGTTTTTAATATCCTTGTTCTTTTAATTTCTCTGCCTCTGCATCGCTGATCCATTCATACATGGTGATGAAGGTACCCACGGTGCCGAAGGATGAACCATCCTTGTTGTCAACACTCATGGTGACATACTGCAATACATAGTTCTGGCAGGTATTATAATAAGAGGTGTAGAAAGATGGCTGGCTGATGCGCAACTTGCCATCTCCATAGATGGTGCCGAACGCCTCACCGGTCTCACCGGCTATCTGATCGTCCATCTCTACCTTTGGCTCCAGGATGTTATCGGTATTGAACTTCAACTTCAGGTTGTAGCCCTTGTAGTAAACATCCTTCAGCAGAACGGTATTCTCCTCGCCTTCCACTACCTCGGTCTTGATCAGACGGTTGGTTACGTTGTTCAGATACTGACTGTAGAAGGTAGATGTTACCATGCACCAGCCAGAGAAGTTGTGGATATCGAAAGGACAAGACTTCTGCATCACCACGTGGGTGTAGTCCTTGTAAAGCTCTGTCCAGTTATATTTCTCCGGAATCACCAGCTTCAGGGTGAAGCCCAGAGAGTCGGTCTTGCCGATATTCTCATAGATACCCTGAATCTGCACGTTTCCTACCATCTCGCCCGCCTTGATCGTAACGGTGTTGTTGAGGATGCGATAGTGCTGTCCCTCGATGGCATTGCTCTGCTTATCTACAACCTCCACGCCGAAGGTGCGGTCGTAATCAACCTTCTCGGTAGCCGACACAGGAACATTGAAAACCTCGTTGGTTTCCTGCACGGCATACTGATAGAGCGTATCAGAGAACATGATATGACTTGGACCAGCATAAGTGGTATAATCCTGTGAACAACTCACAAGAGCGATGAGTGCAGCTACGGCTGCCAAACATCCCATCATTATTTTCTTCATGATCGTCTCCTTATTTTATTTGTTACTTTCATTAGGCTCAATCTCCGAACCCGGTGCCTCCAGCTCATGCTGTGGGATAGGCCATACGAAGAGTGGGTCGTCCTTTTCTACCTTCAAGCTACTCTGTACGAAGTTGGCTGCTGGCTGGTCACTCACCTTACGGCTGAATCCCTTGTGCCAGCGCTTCAGGTCGTTCAGGCGGAAGCCTTCCATATAGAGTTCCTTCACACGCTCCGACTCGATAACGGTCAAGGCGTTGCTCTCGCTCAAAGAGGTGTTACCACCATAAGAAGAGTAGCGGGCGGTGCGCAGGGTTGAGATATCCTTACCTGCCTTGGTGTAGTCCTTCTTCATCGCATAAGCCTCGGCACGGATCAGATACTGCTCGGCAAGGCGGAACACCATTGGCTGGTGAACGTGAAGGATATTGTTGTTCAAGAAGGTGGCATCACCGAAATACTTGCTCAACAAAGGCCACTGCAAGCCGTGCTCATAACCTGTTACACGGGTAGTGAAGATGGCTGCGGCACGGAGGTCGTTGCTGTCGAATGAATTGATGACCCAGGTCTCAGGCACGTAGTCCGGACGATAACTTACGTAGTTGTAGTTATCGAAAATGGTACCCAGGGCACCGCCATAACTGTTCACCGTGAAGCCTACCTTCCAGATAGCCTCGCGTGAATCACCGTAAGTCCAGATGTACTTGTAATCCTTCACCTGACTGGAATAGGTGTTGGAAGAAGCCTTCTCCAGGGTATAGAACTTGCTGCCGATAACCTTGGATGCATACTTGATGGCATCATCGTACTTGTGCATATATAAGGATACGCGCGCACGCAAGGCATGGCAGGTATATTCATTGAAGTAAATCTCGTTGTAGAGACTTCCGGTGAAGTCATCACCTACCTTCAGATATTCAGTAGCCTTATCGAGGTCACTCAATACGAATTCGTATGATTCCTTCAGGGTAGCTCGCTTCTGAACCTCATTACCCTTGTAGTGCTCTGTAAGTACTACGCCGAGTTCCTTCTCTGCCTGCTCATCGCTATCGTAAGCCTTGCAGAAACACTTGATCAGTTCTGAGTAAGCCAGGGCACGTGCAAAGTAAGCCTCGCCCTCATACTGCTCCAGCTTATCAAGCTGCTTGTCATCAGTAGTTGCTGCCTTTACCTTTTCAACATTATCGAGCAGGAAATTGCATCGGTTGATTACATCATAAAGGTCGGCATAAACCGATTCGATGTCGGTATTGGTTGCCTTGATGTCTTTCCAGCGATAGATGTCGCCGTAGGCATTGGAGTAGCCCTTTACACAGAACACGAAGTCTGCCTGCAAATCTGGCAGGATAGTCAGATTGCCCGAATACAAGGCGCTGCTCTTGAAACTGTCGTAGATACCGATCACCAGCTTATCCACATCTTCCACCTTGTTGATAGCCTCATCCATGCGGATGGAATCCTCTGGATATTTATCAAGACAGGAAGACAGCGAGAGGGTCAGGATACCCGACAGGATGTATGTCTTTATATTTCTGATATTCATTTTATTTTCTCCTTTCTAGCTTAGAATTGCAGTTCCACACCCAGGGTAAACTGGCGTGAAGCTGGATACTGCGCCTGGTAAATATTGGATGAAACCTCTGGGTCCAAGCCGTTGAAACCGGTAATGGTGAAGAGGTTCTGTGCCTGTCCGTAGATGCGAACCATAGAGAAGAAGTTGGTCTTGCGCAACAAGCTCTGTGGCAACGAATACGACAGACTGAGATTCTTCATGCGGAGGAACGATGCGTTCTCCAGGAAGCGGTCGTCGAGTTGGGTTACCTCACCCCAACGTGGGATGTCGGTAATATCGCCCGGCTGCTTCCAACGGTCATACAACAGACGGTTTGACTGGTTGTAAGCAGTTCCGAAGGTTACACCACTCTCCTCGAAGAAGCGGTCGTTGTTGATGACGTAGCGTGTACCAATCCAACTGAACTGGGCAGAAAGCTGCAAGCCTTTCCAACGGAAGCTTGTACCGAAACCGCCCATCCAAGGTGCATCGTATGTCTTGCCTGTCATCACCTTGTCGCTCTCACGGAACTCATTGGTTACGTTGCCGTCCTTATCATACCAGAGCTGCTCACCATTTGCAGGGTTCACACCAGCATAACGGTTCAGGAAGAACTCGCTTACAGAGTGACCTACCACATACTTCAAACCGGTGGTTGAGTTTACATACTCGGTTACACCGTTATAAAGTTCCTTCAGGCGGTTCTGGTTGTAAGATACGTTGGCGCTTACATTCCAGGTAAAGTCACGGGTACGGATTACATCACCGTCAGCACTCAGCTCGATACCCTTGTTAGCCATCACACCTACGTTCTTCCAGCGATAGCCCTCGCCGGTAACGGTGTAAGACTCAGGAACGCGCATCAGCATATTGGAAGTACGCTTGTAGTAAGCCTCGAAGCTGAAGTTGATTCTATCGAGGAAGCCCAAGCGGAGGGCGAAGTTGTTTGCCCATGTTGACTCCCAACCCAATTCCTCGTTACCACTCTGTGATGGATAGAAACCGGCAGTATCATCGTAGTTGGCACCACCAGAAACCAAAGCCAGGTGATAATAGTTAGGAATCTCAGAGTTACCCGATGTACCTGTACTTACGGCAAGCTGAGCAGAGCTGAGCCACTTTACATCCTTCAGCCAATCAGTAGATTTCACATTGTACATGAAACCGAGTGACCAGAAGGTACCCCAGCGATGATCCTTACCGAAACGTGAAGAAGCATCGGTACGCAGAGAGAAGTCGGCGTAGTAAAGCTCCTTGTAGTTGTACTCGCCACGCATGAAGAACGAGAGGTAAGAGTAGTCAGAAGATGAATCTGCCCAACGGCTGGCACGTGTACCAGAAGATACGTTGGTCAGGAGATCACTGGTCTGACCCTTGGAATATACCTGGAATCCCTCTGAATGATAGCTTACTGCCTCCTGACCCAACATCACGTTGAACGCATGGATATCGTTCAGACTGAAGCGATAGTTGGCGGTGGTAGTCTCTGTCAGGTTGATGGCGTCGCTGCTCTGTCGTGCCGCAGTACCCTGACCATTGTTGGAAGAGAGACTAGGGAATGACTGCAGGAAGGCTGTAGAGTGAGTGAAATCGGCACCAAACTGGGTGCGGATAGTCAGATTCTCTATCGGATAAACCTCGGCATACATGGTAGAGAGCACCTTGTACTTCTTGTTTCTGATAGGATTCTTGCCCATATAGACGATAGGGTTCTCACTGGTTCCAGCCCAGTTGCCTGCTGCAAGCGAAGCCAGACTGCCATCTTTGGCATACGGATTCCAGTAAGGCAACATGAAGCGGCAAGCAGAAATAGGAGTCACGGTGGTATAGCTACCATCATCAGCCTGCTGCGCTTCCTCATAAGCAGCCATGGTGTTGGTACCTACCTTCAACCACTTGCTAGCCTTGACATCTGCATTGGTGCGGATGTTGTAACGGCGGAAGGTTGAATTCTGCGCAATACCATCCTGGTCGTAGAAACCACCCGAAACATAATAATTCAAACGGTCGGTAGCACGGTTGATAGAGAGTTCGTAGCTCTGCAGAGGAGCGCGGTCGTTGAACACTTCATCCAGCCAGTTGACATTCACCTTTGAAAGGAGGTTGTAATCCTTACCGGCATCTAAGCCTACTTCCTTTTCAAACAGAATACGCTCATCGGTGTTCATCATCTTCCAGTTGTTCTGAGCCAATTCAGAAAAACCATACTGTGCGCGGAGCGTAATCTTCGCCTTATCCATCGATAAACCTCGCTTCGATGTAATCACCACCACACCATTTGCCGCACGGGCACCATAGATAGAGGTAGAAGAGGCGTCTTTCAATACCGAGATACTCTCGATGTCGTTAGGACTCAAGGTGTTGAAATCGGAGCTGGAGATAGGCACACCGTCCAGAATAAAGAGAGGAGCCTTGCCAGAGTTGATGGAGTTGGTACCACGGATCTGGAAAGTGGCAGCCTTGCTTGGCTCACCCGAAGAGGCGATGACCTGCAAACCTGTACTCTGTCCCTGCAAAGCCTGATCGAAGCTGGCAGCTGGAACATTCTCAATCTTTTCTGCCTTCACAGCAGAAACAGAACCCGCAATGGTTCCCTTCTTTCGCACACCATACGCCACAACGACAACCTCGTCCATCATCTTAGAATCAGGAGCAAGGGTGATGTTGAGCGTGTTTGTCTGCTCTTTGACTACATGCTTCTGGGTCAGACATCCGACATACGAAAATGCCAGTGTAGCTTTCGAAGCCCCTTTAATTTCGATGATATAGTTACCGTCAATATCGGTGACCACACCATTTGATGTACCCTCTTGCTTAATCGTCACACCAATCATCGGTTCGTTGTCCTCAGCAGACACAACGGTACCCTTGACGCGGAAACTCTGCGCCAATACGGATTGGATAGACAACAATACAAGAGAGACAAGTAAAAGAGTTAATCTTCTCATCCTTGTTTCTTAAATTGTTTACTATAAATTGATACTTATTTTTTCTTTCTTGTACATAAATCAATTACTGCATCCCATCTTGAGGTGTTTCGCTCAATACCCCTCTTTCAGTTTAGACCAATAGTGCTTGATAGTCCACGCATGGACCTGTACGTCGATATAGGGTGCAAAATTACTAAATTTTAATAACTTAAGCAAGGATTAAAACATAAAATAACGAATTTTGCCTAAAATCATAACATTTTTCTATAAAGTTATGATTTTAGGCAACATTTTCACTCCTAACTGCGCATAAACTCGGTAGGAGTCATTCCAAACGCCTTGGAGAAGCACTTGGAGAAATAGCTGCTGTTAGAGAAGCCTACGGTGTACATTACCTCCGACACGCTGAACTTGCCCGCCTTTAATAATTTTGCCGCCTTCTGCATTCTCATATCACGGATATACTCTACCGGAGTCTGACCCGTAATTGCCTTCAGCTTGCGGTAAAGCTGCTTGTTTCCCATACCCATCTTCTCCTGAAGCATCGACACGTTAAAGTCGGAATCCACCATATTCTCTTCTATCATCTCCCGAATCTGGTTGAGCAGTTTCTTATCCATCTCATCCATCTCAACTTCCGGAGCCTGAGGAGCATGGAGATCTACAATCATTGCCGACTCTGATTCGCTGTCGGAAGCATTCACATCGAGATTAGAAACTACCAGATGATTCACCTCCTCGAACGAATGGTGAGCGGCAGCATTTTTCAGGTCATCGGCAAGGCTGGCATAGAACTGCATACGCGCCTGCACCTGCTCCAGGATTTCCTCCTTCTGCTTTTTCGCCTCCTTCAACTGCTTTCTTACGAAATGGGCATTGATGACCCAGGCTATACCCACAATCAGGAGGGTAAGATAGAACAGCTTGCACCAGATGGTGAGATACCATGGTGGAAGAACGGAGATTTCGAGCTGATAAACTTCATCTCCAATATTTCCCTCGCCATCCACCACATGTACGGTGAGATGATAATCGCCATACGACAATCCATTGTAAGTGATGTCAAGATCGCCCTTGTCCAGATAATGCCACTCGTGGTCGCTACCCTCCAGACGGTAGGCATAGACGGCGGTAGGATGATCGGCAAAAGGCAAATCAGACAACTGGAGCGTGAAGTTGTTCTCATCATGCTCAAGAACAAGCGTCTTCAGTCCTACAGGCGAAACGCCCGGTGTTCCCTCAATGTTCTCGTCGAGCAAGGCATCCTGGGTCTGTCTGCCATTCACCACGATACCCGCCAGGAGCAGCTGCGCCTTGTCGTCCTTCGGCATGGAAAGGTCGGCACGGATGGAGATGAAGCCATCATTGCCACCCATCACCACTTCGTGGTTCAGCTTGGAATAATAGATATTGTTCGGACTCTCCATCGGAATGAAGAATCGGAAACTGTTGTTCTCAGGATCCAGCACGCTGCAGACATTGCCTGCCACCACCCAGACCTTGTTTTCCACATCGCACATGGAGACCACCTTCGCATCAATCTTCCATTCCTTGCTTTCCAGTTCCTTGCCCTTCATCGGCAGGTTCACCATAAAGCACTTCACGCTGGCATTGTATCCTACCCACACATTGCCGTTGCCAGATTTCATCAGATAATTGATGGCATCATTGCCTGGGATATGCGAGATGCAAAGGGTACGGGTATCGATACGGTCGAGATGATTATAAGAGGAAGCCCAGACAAATCCCTTTCCATCGAGTACCAGCTGACCGATGTGCAGACCCGAGAGGGCGTTCTTTCCCTTGTCTGAGAAATGATAATCTGCCACACAGGTGGCTGTAGCAGCAGATGAGAGCGAGATGGCTGCCAGAAGGCGCTGCTTATCCAACACGAAGACGCCACCCTGATAAGATGCCATCCACATTCTGCCCATCTGATCCTGAAGAATATCATAAGCCCAGGCTGTAGAATACTTGCCAGTCTTGTCATAGACGATGAAGTTGAGCAACTTTCCCGTACTCTTCTGGTAGAGGTTGATGCCGTGGTCTGTACAGATCCATACATCCCCCTCCTTATCTTCATAAATCTTGCGCACACGGTTGTGAGCAAGAGGAGCCGAAGGATTGTTCTGTTTATACCATACCACATTCTGATATTCAGATGCAGTTCCCTGCACGCGCACTCCCTCTGCATAGTGAATCAAGCCGTTGGTTCCGCCCATCCACCAGTCGCCGCTGCGGGTCTGAAGGATAGCATGCAGACAGTTACCCTCGCCCGAGAAGGTAATCTTATCGAGCGAAGTGAAGCGATAGTAGGTATGGGTAGATAAACGGGAAAGTCCGTGATCGGTACCGATCCACACATTCTGCCACTTATCCACATAGCAGGACCATACGATATTGTTGGGGATGGTTGCCTCATTGCGCGAGTCGTGGACAAAATGCTCCAGACTGTTGTTCATCGCCATGCGATAAAGGCCATTATCTGTACCGATATAGAGATTGCCATCCTGGTCTTCGTCCAGACACTTCACGGAGTTTCCATCCAGCGCCGCAATCTTGGAGAAGTTCTGCAAAGCCTGGTCGGCACAGTACAAGGCTCCCTCGGTACCTATCCAGTAACAGTGGCGCTTGGCATCGTAAGCCAGGGCGTTCACCAGCGGCTGTGCTCCGGGAGTCAGGAGAATCTGGCGCTGGTTGAGACGGAGTCCGGCGAGAGAACCCACCAGAAGTCCCTTCTGCGTATGCAGGATAGCATATACATCGTTGCCAAAGGCATCTTTCCTGCCCTTCATATCAAGCACACGCAACTCCCTTGCCACCTTTTTACTGCCCTTGCCTCCATCAGAATCCATCGCTGGCGCAGAAGCATAGATTCCCTTCTGCGTATCAAACTTCAGCATTCCATTGCCCGTAGCCAGATAGAGCATGCTACCCTCGAAGCCGAGCGCATTGATGCTGACATGACTAAAGGTATGGGAAGCAAAATGACGATAGTCGTGATAGCCATCGTAACTGTAGAGACCATTGTCGGTACCCAGCCAGACAACTCCTGATGTATCTTGGGTAATAGCATAGACAGCCTGAGCACCATCCAGGGTGGTGTTGACGAAACGTTGCGCATGGAGCGCTATGGTTATAAAAAGCATAGCTATCGCCATGCTTATTTTAGATAAAGCGGTTAGTGATTTGTTCATAGCTGCAAAAATACACATTATTCACGACAATGCCAAATATTATTAGAGAAAAATAACAATAGAATAAGGAGAAGTTCCGTCCAGGCCTATGGAAAACGGATGAAAGGATAAGGAGAAGATACTCAAAGTATAGAAAGAAGTTGTTGAAAGAATAGGGAGAATTTGTTGGTACCATTAGAAGAAATCTCCGTTCAATACTGCTGAACCTATGTTCAACAGTGCTGAACACACATTCAACAGTGCTGAACACACATTCAACGTCGCTGAACGAAGAATTCCCCTAGGAGCAAGAACTTCTTCTCCTAGGGGAATCTATATTTATCATTAATAAGTCTGTTTTATATTGCCTGCAGCGTAAGCGACTTTTCCATATTGCGCTTGCCATTCTTTACTGTGAGGATGATGTCGCCCTTCTGTGCCTTGCTCTGAACAACAATAACGAGTTTGCCAGAGAAGAGTCGCATGTGTGGCTGAGTGAAGGAATCGAGCGAAGTAGCATCACCATTGCATGCTGCCTTGAAGGTTCCGGCACCCTTTACCTCGAAGGTAAGTTCATCATCGGCGAGCGGACACTCATTGCCGTCCTTATCCAGGAGGCTCACGGTGATGAAGGCAAGATCGTTGCCATCGGCATTCAGAAGCACGTTGTGCTCATCGGTGCAGCCTTCTACCATGCAGGCGATAGGCTCATGGTCTGGAGTCTCCACGCTGAACTTCATCTGCGCTGGTTCTCCGGCTGTACGCTTCACGTCCTCACCTACCTTGTCGCCATACTGGTTGTAGGTAACCACGCGAATCTCGCCTGGCTCATACTTCACATTGTTCCAGCGGAGGCGATAGCGGTCGAGGCGGCTTGACTTATCCTTGCGAACTCTGCCCTGGCTCTTGCCATTTACGAAAAGTTCGCCTTCCACACCATCGGTGTAGCAATATACAGGGGTTACCTGTCCTTCCCTGCCCTTCCAGTTCCAGTGAGGAAGAAGATGGGTAGTGTGCTGATGCTCGTTCCAGCGGGCACGATACATATAATATCGGTCCTTTGGAAGTCCGGCAAGGTCGCAGATACCAAAGTAGCTGCTGCGGCTTGGCCAGTAAGTATCATAAGGAGTTGGCTCGCCCAGATAATCGTAGCCCGTCCACACGAACTCTCCGATTACCCAACTGTAATCATCCTGCATCTTCCAGTCATCATCCGGAAGATTACTCCAGGAGCAATACTCCGTGTCATAGCTGGAGCACTGGCCGTCGGCGTATGGATTGTTGTTGCTGGCACGCACCTGAACCGGGAACTTATACACGCCTCGGGAGCTGACGGTAGATGCTGTCTCTGAACCCAGGAGGAATCCCTGAGGCAACTGCTCGATATTCTTATAATATTTATGTACACGATAGTTGAAGCCCGGAACGTCCATTACCTGGGCAAATCCACTCTTCAAGGCATCCTCAGCCCTATCCATACCCTGGGTTACAGGGCGGGATGGGTCGTACTGATGACAGAGATCCTGCAGATGCTTGGCAATCTCCATACCCTCCTTGCTCCACTGCTCAGGAATCTCGTTACCGATACTCCACATGATGATGCTAGGATGGTTGCGGTGATGCTTCACCAGATTGGTGATGTCCTTGTCGCTCCACTCCTTGAAGAACTTGGCATAGCCATTCTTGCACTTAGGATAAATCCACATATCGAAGCTCTCAGCCATTACCATCATACCGAGGGAATCGCAGATTTCCATCTGCATGGTAGAAGGCATGTTGTGGGCTGTACGGATGGCGTCGCAACCCATCTCCTTCATCGTCTTGATCTGGCGGATGAGTGCCGCCTTGTTTTCAGCAGCTCCCAACGGACCGAGGTCGTGGTGCAGGCAGACACCCTTGATCTTGCGGGTAATGCCATTGAGCTGGAAACCATTATTCTTGGATACCGAGATGGTACGGATACCGGTCTTCAGCGTCTGGACATCAGCCACCTTCTTGCCTTCATATCGGGTTAACTTCACCTGATAGAGATAAGGAGATTCCGGAGACCAGAGCTGAGGGTTCGATACCTTCAGGGTAGTCTTGATTTGCGGGGTTGCACCCGAAACGGTCTGCTCGGCAACCTTTGTACCAGCCTCATCGAGCAAGGCGATGACGGTTTTTCCCGACTTTCTAATCTTTCCTTCCAAGAGAGCATTCACTTCTACTTCAGCCTCCTGCTTGTCTGCCTTCAGGGTACGGACGAAGGTATCCCAGGTAGAGAAGTTCTCGTTGCCGTAAAGTTCCACGGAAACCGGACGGTAAAGACCGCCGCCTGGATACCATCGGCTGCTTTCCTCTACATTGTTGAGATGAACCTCTACGAGATTCTTCTTTCCGCCAAACTGCACGTAAGGTGTGATGTCGATGCGGAAGGCATTGTAGCCATAAGCCCATCTGCCAGCCTCCTTGCCATTCACGCTCACCACAGGCTGACTCATCGCACCATCAAATACGAGGACGGCACGCTTGTAGCCCTTCGGCAACTGAAGATTCATCTTATACACGCCCTCTCCAATCCAAGGGAGAGCTCCAGAGCGTCCCGACTTCTCGGTTTTCTCCTTTTCGCCATTCTGCTCGATAGCCACCATCTGCAGGTCCCATTTCTTATCGAAAGGACCCGCGATAGCCCAGTCGTGAGGCACGGCTACCTGAGACCACGATTTGCCATCGCGGGAGAAATCCCACGATGGCAAATTGATGACTTTTCTACTCTGCGCCTGGCACATGGTAGAAAGAGCCAGGGCGAGAGACACGAAAGTAATGCTTCTCTTGATCATATATATTATTTTCTATAGTTTGTTCTATATTCTATCTTTAGATTCGCTTCTATCGCTCCCAGAGGAAGCGAAGAAAGCTAACTTGCCCGATTACTTGAAAGCATCGAGTGCAGCGGTTGGCTTGCCGCTGTTGTCGAAGGCTCCCTTGTCGTAGCCGTTCCAGCCGCTGTTGCACTCAGGCTCCCAGTAGAACACGCCCTCGCAGGTAGAGATAGCCTTGCAGCCATCCACCATCTTCTTGAGGAATGGAGCGGCATTCTCAGAATTCCACACCATACCAATCTCTGAGATGATGACATCGCAGTTGTATTTGCCGGAAAGGGTCTTGATGTTGCTGAGGCAGTCATCAGAAACCTGCTCCCAGGTCTTGTCAGTAATCCAATCTGGATAGAGCGACATACCGATGACATCCCACTTGGCTCCATTCTGCTTCAAGCCATCAAACATCCAGGTATATTGGCTCAGATTGTTTCCCTTATCGAGATGCACAATCACCTTAGCCTCCGGATAAACCGCCTTGACGGCATCATAACCGGCATTGATGTAAGCGGCAAAGTTTGCCATGTTCTTAGAGGCACGGCCTGTCACCTTCAGGGCCGCATCGCCATCCTCATCATTCCAGAGCATGCCGTCGGTGGTCTCATTACCTACCTGTACCCACTCTACGTTGACACCTCTTGCCTTCAAGGCATTCAATACATCCTTGGTATGATCGGCAACCGCCTGCTTCATCTGCTCGAAGTCATAGTTTTTCCAGGCAGCAGGAACACCCTGCTTGGATGGGTCTGCCCAGGTATCAGAGTAGTGGAAGTCTATCATCAGTCGCATACCGAGCTGCTGAGCTCTCCATGCCTTTGCCACCACATCATTCTTTCCGTTCCATCCATCCTCAGGGTTTACCCATACACGAAGACGGATGGAGTTCATGCCGAGGTCGCGGAGAAGCGCCATGCACTCGGTAGCCTTACCATTGGCGTTATAGAACTTCTTTCCGTTCTGCTCCATCTCTGTAATCCAACTTACATCGGCTCCCTTGGCGAAGCCACTCATATCGTATGTCTTCTCCTTTTCAGGAGTGGTATTATCATCATTGCTGCAACTCGTGCCCGTGATAGAAAACAAGAGCGCTGTAGCCAGCAATATGGCTTTTCCTAAAATATTCTTCATTGTTCTTTTGATTTTTTGTTTGATTTCGATTGCAAAAGTAGGTTAGAATACCGCAATCTCACGCTAAATATCAGACAAATCTAGCAACAAAAGGGACAAATACCCGAAATATATCGAAGAAAAAGGGAAAAGAAAGAAAAAAGACGCAGGAATCCAGACTGCAATGCGCCCTGAAAGGGCAAAAGCCTTATAAACAACAAAAAGCCGAACCTCTTTGAAGAAGTTCGGCTTTTTAAGTGGTACCACCAGGAATCGAACCGGGGACACAAGGATTTTCAGTCCTTTGCTC
>ERZ1035048.263-NODE-263-length-17421-cov-4.885236_pt1 | contig 17421 bp, 13 predicted proteins | sample MGYA00520587_ERZ1035048 | MGnify/ENA primary metagenome ERZ1035048 (study PRJEB33766, sample SAMN09781693) | gut metagenome | biome: gut microbiome | host: Homo sapiens | place: Madagascar | study: EMG produced TPA metagenomics assembly of the PRJNA485056 data set... | reverse complement strand
GTTCCTGCCAGGCGGCGCAGGGGATTATCGGCGGGCTTTTCCCCCGGACGCAGGTGTCCCAGCAGAAAGTCTGTCAGGACATTGCCGGTGAGAGCAATATTTTTGCTGACTGGGCCGCGTCCCGTCAGGGCTGCACGGTCGGAGGGCAGTCATCGTCTGTTCGTGACAAGGCCAGTGACAAAGATAAGGAACGGGTGCTGAAGAACATCAATATCATCTGGGACTCGCTGTCCAAAAACAGGATGCTTGATGGTAACAAAGAACTGAAAGAATTTATTATGACGCTCACCGGTACGCTGATTTTTGGGGAAGACAGCGAGATTACCCCCCTGCCGGCGCGTACCACTGACCGCGATATCCTCCGGGCGATTATGGAGGGGGGAACGGCAAAAGTTTATCACTGCAACGATTCGGACAAGTGTCTGAAGGTAGTGGCGGATGCAAATGTGACCATCGCCCGGGATAAAGCCCTGAAATCACAGATTACAAAACTGCTCACCAGTATTCAGAATAAAGCAGTGAGTGATACTCCACTGGATGACAGGGAAAAAGGCTTCATTTCCAGCACCACCGTCCCCGTCTTTAAATATCTTATTGACCCGCAGATGCTCGGTGTGTCCAGCAGCGTGGTTTACCAGCTGACGGACTATATCGGCTACGACATCATGCTCCAGTACATTCAGGAACTGCTTCAGCAGGCCCGGGCCATGATTGCCACCGGGAACTATCCACAGACCGTGCTGGACAGTGTGCTGGAGAATCTGAATCAGGCACAGCAACAGATTGCGGTTTTCCAGGGGCAGGTAAAGGTCCAGCAGGATGCATTGCTGGTTGTTGACCGTCAGATGAGCTACATGCGCCAGCAGCTGTCCGCCCGCATGCTCAGCCGTTACCAGAACAACTATCACTTCGGAGGGAGCACGCTGTGAATGAAGTCTATGTGATTGCCGGTGGTGAGTGGTTACGCAATAACCTGAACGCCATTGCCGCCTTTATGGGGACCCGGACGTGGGATTCCATCGAAAAAATTGCGCTCACATTGTCTGTTCTCGCGGTGGCCGTGATGTGGGTACAGCGGCACAACGTGATGGATTTGCTGGGCTGGGTGGCCGTGTTTGTGCTTATCAGCCTGCTGGTTAATGTCCGTACATCGGTGCAGATTATTGATAACAGTGACCTGGTCCAGGTTCACCGGGTGGATAATGTGCCGGTCGGACTGGCGATGCCACTTTCACTGACGACCCGTATCGGGCATGCAATGGTGGCCAGTTACGAGATGATATTCACCCAGCCTGACAGCGCCACCTACAGCAAGACAGGCATGCTGTTCGGGGCGAACCTGATTGTGAAAAGCACCGATTTTCTGTCCCGGAATCCGGAAATCATCAATCTGTTTCAGGACTACGTCCAGAACTGCGTGCTGGGGGATATTTACCTGAACCACAAATACACGCTGGAAGACCTGATGGCCTCCGGTGACCCCTACACGCTGATTTTTTCCCGGCCCAGCCCGCTACGGGGCGTTTATGACAGCAATAATAATTTCATAACCTGTAAGGATGCGTCGGTCACGCTGAAAGACAGGCTGAATCTCGATACAAAGACGGGAGGCAAGACCTGGCATTATTATGTGCAGCAGATATTTGGCGGCAGACCGGACCCGGACCTGTTATTCAGGCAACTGGTGAGTGACAGTTACAGTTATTTCTACGGCTCCAGCCAGTCTGCCAGTCATATTATGCGCCAGAACGTCACCATGAATGCCCTGAAAGAGGGTATCACCAGTAATGCAGCCCGTAACGGTGATACCGCCAGCCTGGTCAGTCTGGCCACGACTTCGTCGATGGAGAAACAGCGTCTGGCACATGTCTCCATTGGTCATGTGCTGATGCGAAACCTGCCGATGGTGCAGACCATTCTGGTGGGCATTACCATTGGTATCTTCCCGCTCCTGGTACTGGCGGCTGTCTTCAACAGACTGACGCTGTCTGTTCTGAGAGGCTATGTGTTTGCTCTGATGTGGTTCCAGACCTGGCCGTTGCTGTATGCCATTCTGAACAGTGCCATGACATTCTATGCAAAGCAGAATGGTGCACCGGTCGTGCTCTCTGAACTCTCTCAGATACAGCTGAAATACTCCGACCTGGCGTCCACTGCCGGATATATATCTGTCATGATACCTCCGTTGTCATGGATGATGGTAAAAGGCCTTGGCGCAGGTTTTTCCAGCGTGTACAGCCATTTCGCTTCCTCTGCTATCAGCCCGACTGCCAGTGCGGCAGGTAGTGTGGTTGACGGTAATTACTCCTACGGCAACATGCAGACGGAAAACGTGAACGGCTTCAGCTGGAGCACCAACAGCACCACGTCGTTTGGTCAGATGATGTACCAGACCGGCAGTGGCGCAACTGCCACACAGACCCGTGACGGTAATATGGTGATGGATGCAAGCGGAGCGATGTCCCGGTTACCGGTTGGCATTAATGCAACGCGTCAGATTGCGGCGGCACAACAGGAAATGGCCCGGGAGGCGTCGAACAGAGCAGAAAGTGCCCTGCATGGTTTCAGCAGCAGTATTGCCAGTGCCTGGAACTCGCTCAGTCAGTTTGGTTCTAACCGGGGGAGCAGTGATTCTGTCACAGGTGGTGCTGACAGTACGATGAGCGCACAGGACTCCATGATGGCCAGCCGTATGCGCAGTGCAGTGGAAAGCTATGCGAAGGCGCATAATATCAGTAATGAGCAGGCGACTCAGGAACTGGCATCAACAAGTACCAGGCTATCTGGTGGAATGTATGCTGATGCTCATGCTGAATGGGGGGTTAAACCTAAAATTCTTGGTGTTGGTGGTGGGGTAGGCATCAGAGGTGGATTTAAGGGGAGCCTGGATGCAACGGATGATGACTCACATTCAGCAAGTAGTGGCAGCAGGGCTACCCATGATGCTCGCCATGATATCGATGCTAAAGCCAGTAAGGACTTTAAAGAGGCCAGCGATTACTTTACCAGTCGCAAAGTCAGTGAATCCGGCAGCCATACTGACAATAATGCCGATTCCCGCGTGGACCAGTTGTCTGCAGCCCTGAACTCAGCAAAACAGAGTTACGACCAGTACACGACGAATATGACCCGCAGCCATGAATATGCGGAAATGGCCTCCCGTACTGAAAGCATGAGCGGGCAGATGAGTGAAGACCTGTCGCAACAGTTTGCACAGTATGTGATGAAACGCGCACCGCAGGATGCAGAAGCTATTCTGACAAATACCAGTTCGCCGGAGATTGCAGAACGCCGTCGGGCTATGGCGTGGTCTTTTGTGCAGGAACAGGTACAGCCTGGTGTTGATAATGCCTGGCGTGAATCCCGTGGGGATATTGGTAAAGGAATGGAGAGCGTACCTTCGGGTGGTGGCAGCCAGGATATTATTGCTGACCATCAGGGGCATCAGGCCATTATTGATCAAAGAACGCAGGACAGTAATATCCGTAATGATGTAAAACATCAGGTTGATAATATGGTCACAGAATATAAAGGGAATATCGGATATACTCAGAATAGTATTCATGGCGAAGAAAATATTGTAGACAGACAATATTCAGAGTTAAAAAATAATCACAAACAGGAAGAAATTCAGCAAAACAACAGATATAATGAAGAAAATAAACGACAGAAATTAATGCCAACACCGTCTGAAGATGCGTTAAAACAGATGGTGGATGATAAGAAAGAACGATTGAAGGGGCCATTATGATCACTCACTATGATATAAAAATGGAGATGCAAAAACTAAAGGAGGTACTCTCTGTAGAGGGTGTTAATATCCCATCATTATTACAAGTCATAAAGCCGGGAACTTATGTGTTTTTATGGGTTTTATTATGGCCAACTTTTCTGCGTTTAGTATCGGTTAAAAGTGATGTCAGGGATGTTGGCTTTGATATATGTGCTAGTGGAATGATGGGGTTCCTGCTTTTTGTGGCTATTACAAATGGAATGATGTTATACCTTGCGATTCCTGATAGTTTCAGAAAGGATTCAAAAATAATAAATTTTATGTATTCTAAGAGTAAGACATATATTTTGTTGTTTTTGATTGTTTTTTCTATGGTTTCGTTTATGCATTCTATCTTATATGTTTTTGCACTAATGATTACATTCATATTATTTTTCTTGGTGTATACCATAGATATAAATCGTTATAATCTCTCTGCTATAGCCTCAGTAATAGGACTATTCAAAAAAGAGTCTGTTAGTTAAAAGGATATTTTGGATGAAAACAAAAAAATTGATGATGGTTGCACTGGTCAGTTCCACTCTGGCCCTTTCAGGGTGTGGTGCGATGAGCACAGCAATCAAGAAGCGTAACCTTGAGGTGAAGACTCAGATGAGTGAGACCATCTGGCTTGAACCCGCCAGCGAACGCACGGTATTTCTGCAGATCAAAAACACGTCTGATAAAGACATGAGTGGGCTGCAGGGCAAAATTGCTGATGCTGTGAAAGCAAAAGGATATCAGGTGGTGACTTCTCCGGATAAAGCCTACTACTGGATTCAGGCGAATGTGCTGAAGGCTGATAAGATGGATCTGCGGGAGTCTCAGGGATGGCTGAACCGTGGTTATGAAGGCGCAGCTGTTGGTGCAGCGTTAGGTGCCGGTATTACCGGCTATAACTCAAATTCTGCCGGTGCCACACTCGGTGTGGGCCTTGCTGCTGGTCTGGTGGGTATGGCTGCAGATGCGATGGTGGAAGATGTGAACTATACCATGATCACGGATGTACAGATTGCAGAGCGTACTAAGGCAACGGTGACAACGGATAATGTTGCCGCCCTGCGTCAGGGCACATCCGGTGCGAAAATTCAGACCAGTACTGAAACGGGTAACCAGCATAAATACCAGACCCGTGTGGTCTCAAATGCGAACAAGGTTAACCTGAAATTTGAAGAGGCGAAGCCTGTTCTCGAAGACCAGCTGGCCAAATCAATCGCAAATATTCTCTGAACCTCGTCAGGAGGCTGATCTGACCGGCCTCCTTGCTGACGCCTCGCGTTGCTCGTTGTCCAACCCCGGGATGTAACAAAATAAATTTTGTCACCTCCCGGCGTTTCCGAAATAAATATGAAAACACTGAGCGGTTGTGCAAATTCTTTGTGCGACCGTGAAGTGTTGCCGGCGAAGCCGGGATCTTCCGGAGAAAGTCATTATGACATCAGACAATATCGCTGAATATGTTGGTGAGAATAATCAATTTACTGAGAAGCCTGTAACTGAATACCCCCCGGTGATACAGGATAATACAGTGACCACTAAAGACTATCTGTACAGCAATAATATTGATACTGACCTTTTAGTGGTTATCGGAGGGCTTATTGTTATATTGTTTCTCATGATGCTTATCATGTACTTTATTAATTCTCTCAGGCATAAGGAATTAACTGAAATACTGGAAAAAATATCTTTTCCTGAAAAATCCGGGAGCAATTTGCTTAAACCGGAGGCGGTCAGCTGTAATTTGTTGTCCCTGTGTGTGCTGGCACCGGTACTCTGTACACCCAGAAAGCTGGCAGAAGTCTCCAGGGAGATCATCGTGGCGAGTGCGCAGGAAATTGCATGGACGCCGGGGAGCAGTCGTATTGATGGTCATCAGGGCGAAAATATTACCTGGTCTCTGTCATCGCAGTCTCCTGCCGATAAGTATGATCTCATCAATAAAACCTCCCGTGTTTCTCCTGACAGTGGCCGTTTTTATGAACCGGACACAGTTCTGGATCACCGTGAACGGGTACGCCTTTTTATTCAGATCCAGTTTCCGCACGGGAGTGACTGGTCTGAAGTATTGCGACTGACTGACATTGTTACAGAGAAGGTCTCTTCCGGCAGGGCTGCAGGCGGGTATCACCACCGGCATACAGGGTACACCTGGTCTGTTTCTGTGAATTAACCCCACATCATCCTTTTCTGCCCTGTTCCAGATTTTCCCGGAGTTTCATCATGAGTTTTAACGCAAAGGATATGACCCAGGGCGGTCAGATTGCGTCCATGCGTATCCGCATGTTCAGCCAGCTCGCCAATATCATGCTTTACTGCCTGTTTATTTTTTTCTGGATACTCGTTGGTCTGATTTTATGGGTAAAAATAAGCTGGCAGACGTTTGTGAACGGCTGTATTTACTGGTGGTGTACCACGCTGGAAGGCATGCGGGATTTAATCAAGTCCCAGCCAGTATATGAGATCCAGTATTACGGCAAAACCTTCCGGATGAACGCTGCTCAGGTACTGCATGATAAATATATGATCTGGTGCGGAGAGCAGCTATGGTCCGCATTCGTTCTGGCTACAGTTGTGGCACTGGTTATTTGCCTGATTACCTTCTTTGTTGTCTCCTGGATTCTGGGGCGTCAGGGTAAACAACAGAGCGAAAATGAAGTCACAGGTGGTCGTCAGCTGACAGACAATCCGAAAGACGTTGCCCGGATGCTGAAAAAAGACGGCAAGGACTCCGATATCCGGATTGGCGATCTGCCGATTATCCGGGATTCCGAAATCCAGAACTTCTGTCTGCACGGAACAGTGTCGACGGGTAAGTCAGAGGTTATTCGACGTCTTGCCAACTATGCCCGTAAACGTGGCGACATGGTGGTGATTTATGACCGTTCGTGTGAGTTTGTTAAAAGTTACTATGATCCCTCCATCGATAAGATCCTGAATCCGCTGGATGCCCGCTGTGCCGCCTGGGATTTGTGGAAGGAGTGCCTGACACAGCCGGATTTTGATAATGTCGCGAACACGCTGATCCCGATGGGAACGAAAGAGGACCCGTTCTGGCAGGGATCAGGACGTACCATTTTTGCGGAAGCGGCGTATCTGATGCGTAATGACCCCAACCGCAGCTACAGCAAACTGGTGGACACACTGCTTTCCATCAAAATCGAAAAACTGCGTACCTTCCTGCGTAATTCACCGGCGGCCAACCTGGTGGAAGAGAAAATTGAGAAAACGGCGATTTCCATCCGTGCTGTGCTGACCAACTACGTGAAAGCCATCCGTTACCTGCAGGGGATTGAGCATAACGGTGAACCCTTCACCATACGTGACTGGATGCGGGGTGTCCGGGAAGATCAGAAAAACGGCTGGCTGTTTATCTCGTCAAATGCCGACACTCATGCCTCCCTGAAGCCGGTGGTTTCCATGTGGCTGTCCATTGCCATTCGTGGGCTGCTGGCAATGGGAGAAAACCGTAACCGTCGTGTGTGGTTTTTCTGTGATGAGTTACCCACGTTACACAAACTGCCGGACCTGGTGGAGATCCTGCCGGAAGCCCGTAAGTTCGGAGGCTGTTATGTGTTTGGTATCCAGTCCTATGCCCAGCTGGAAGATATCTACGGTGAGAAAGCGGCGGCCACGCTGTTTGATGTGCTGAATACCCGTGCCTTTTTCCGCTCCCCGAGCCATCAGATTGCAGAGTTTGCTGCCGGTGAAATTGGTGAGAAAGAGCACCTGAAAGCCAGTCTGCAGTATTCCTACGGTGCTGACCCCGTGCGTGACGGGATATCAACCGGTAAGGAGATGGAGCGCCAGACGCTGGTCAGTTATTCCGACATTCAGTCTCTGCCGGATCTGACCTGTTATGTCACTCTGCCCGGACCGTATCCGGCAGTAAAACTCTCACTGAAATATCAGACACGACCGAAGGTCGCTCCGGAGTTTATTCCGCGTGACATCAACCTGGAAATGGAGAACCGTCTGAGTGCCGTACTTGCCGCAAGGGAAGCAGAAGGTCGTCAGATGGCCAGCCTCTTTGAACCGGAGGTTGCCTCCGGAGAAGATGTGACTCAGGCTGAACAGCCACAACAGCCACAACAGCCACAACAGCCACAACAGCCACAACAGCCGCAACAGCCGCAACAGCCGCAACAGCCGGTGTCTCCTGCCATCAACGATAAGAAGTCAGATTCAGGTGTGAATGTTCCGGCAGGGGGGATCGAGCAGGAGCTGAAAATGAAACCGGAAGAAGAGATGGAACAGCAACTGCCACCCGGGATCAGTGAATCCGGTGAAGTGGTGGATATGGCCGCTTATGAGGCATGGCAACAGGAAAATCATCCGGACATCCAGCAGCAGATGCAGCGTCGTGAAGAGATGAACATTAATGTGCACCGGGAGCGTGGGGAGGATGTTGAGCCGGGAGATGATTTCTGATGATGAGTATCGCGCAGGTCAGATCGGCCGGAAGTGCCGGTAACTATTACACCGACAAGGATAATTACTATGTGCTGGGCAGCATGGGAGAACGCTGGGCCGGTCAGGGGGCTGAACAGCTTGGGCTGCAGGGCAGCGTCGATAAGGATGTTTTTACCCGTCTTCTGGAGGGCAGGCTGCCGGACGGGGCGGATTTAAGCCGCATGCAGGATGGCAGTAATAAGCATCGTCCCGGCTACGACCTGACCTTCTCCGCCCCCAAAAGTGTCTCCATGATGGCCATGTTAGGTGGCGATAAGCGCCTGATTGATGCACATAACCAGGCCGTGGACTTTGCTGTTCGTCAGGTGGAGGCGCTGGCCTCCACACGGGTGATGACGGACGGACAGTCAGAAACGGTACTGACCGGTAATCTGGTGATGGCACTGTTTAACCACGACACCAGTCGCGATCAGGAACCACAGTTACACACGCATGCGGTGGTGGCTAATGTCACGCAGCATAACGGTGAGTGGAAGACACTGAGCAGTGACAAAGTGGGGAAAACGGGGTTCATTGAGAATGTGTACGCTAATCAGATTGCCTTTGGCAGGCTCTACCGGGAAAAACTGAAAGAGCAGGTTGAGTCACTGGGCTATGAAACCGAAGTGGTGGGTAAGCACGGTATGTGGGAGATGCCGGGCGTACCGGTGGAGGCCTTTTCCGGACGCTCACAGGCTATCCGGGAGGCCGTCGGTGAAGACGCCTCGCTGAAATCCCGGGATGTGGCGGCACTGGATACGCGAAAATCCAAACAGCACGTCGATCCGGAAATCAGAATGGCTGAATGGATGCAGACGCTGAAGGAAACCGGGTTCGACATCCGGGCATATCGTGACGCGGCGGATCAGCGTGCGGAGATCCGCACGCAGGCGCCCGGGCCTGCTTCACAGGACGGGCCGGATGTGCAGCAGGCGGTGACACAGGCGATTGCCGGATTAAGTGAACGAAAAGTGCAGTTCACGTACACGGACGTGCTGGCCAGGACGGTCGGCATACTGCCGCCGGAAAATGGTGTGATTGAACGGGCACGCGCCGGTATCGATGAGTCCATCAGCCGTGAGCAGCTTATCCCCCTCGACCGTGAGAAGGGGCTGTTCACATCAGGAATTCATGTGCTTGATGAACTGTCCGTCCGGGCACTCAGTCGTGACATCATGAAACAGAACCGGGTGACCGTACATCCGGAGAAAAGTGTCCCCCGGACGGCCGGTTACAGCGATGCGGTCAGTGTTCTGGCACAGGACCGTCCGTCGCTGGCCATTGTGTCCGGGCAGGGCGGTGCAGCCGGGCAGCGTGAGCGGGTGGCTGAACTGGTCATGATGGCCCGGGAGCAGGGGCGGGAGGTGCAGATTATCGCTGCTGACCGTCGCTCGCAGATGAACCTGAAGCAGGATGAACGGCTGTCCGGTGAGCTGATAACCGGACGTCGTCAGCTGCTGGAAGGCATGGCCTTCACGCCGGGCAGTACTGTTATCGTTGACCAGGGCGAAAAACTCTCCCTGAAAGAGACGTTAACCCTGCTGGACGGTGCCGCACGTCATAACGTACAGGTCCTGATAACCGACAGCGGGCAGCGAACCGGTACAGGCAGTGCGCTGATGGCCATGAAGGATGCCGGGGTGAACACATATCGCTGGCAGGGGGGAGAACAGCGACCGGCAACCATCATCAGTGAACCGGACCGTAATGTCCGCTATGCCCGGCTGGCCGGAGATTTTGCGGCCAGCGTGAAAGCCGGAGAAGAGAGCGTGGCACAGGTCAGCGGGGTACGGGAACAGGTCATACTGACACAGGCCATTCGCAGTGAGCTGAAAACACAGGGCGTGCTCGGACTCCCGGAGGTGACCATGACTGCCCTTTCACCGGTCTGGCTGGACAGCCGGAGCCGTTATCTGCGGGATATGTACCGACCGGGGATGGTGATGGAGCAGTGGAACCCGGAGACACGCAGTCATGACCGCTATGTTATCGACCGGGTGACGGCGCAGAGTCACAGTCTGACCCTGCGGAATGCACAGGGTGAAACGCAGGTGGTGCGTATTTCCTCGCTGGACAGCAGCTGGTCGCTGTTCCGGCCGGAAAAAATGCCGGTGGCAGAGGGCGAGCGTCTGAGGGTGACAGGGAAAATTCCCGGACTCCGCATCTCCGGCGGTGAGCGCCTGCAGGTGGCATCCGTCAGTGAAGATGCGATGACGGTTGTTGTGCCGGGGCGGGCTGAACCGGCCACCCTGCCTGTGGCTGATTCACCGTTCACGGCACTGAAGCTGGAGAACGGCTGGGTGGAAACGCCCGGGCATTCCGTCAGCGACAGTGCGAAGGTTTTTACCTCCGTCACACAGATGGCAATGGACAACGCCACCCTGAACGGTCTGGCCCGCAGCGGTCGTGATGTCCGGCTGTATTCCTCGCTGGATGAAACCCGTACTGCGGAAAAACTTGCCCGCCATCCCTCCTTTACGGTGGTTTCTGAGCAGATAAAGGCGCGTGCCGGTGAGACATTGCTGGAAACCGCTATCAGTCTGCAGAAAGCCGGGCTTCACACGCCGGCACAGCAGGCCATTCATCTGGCCCTTCCTGTGCTGGAAAGTAAAAACCTGGCCTTCAGCATGGTGGACCTGCTGACAGAGGCGAAGTCGTTTGCTGCAGAAGGAACCGGTTTTACTGAACTGGGAGGGGAAATCAATGCGCAGATAAAACGCGGTGACTTACTGTATGTGGATGTGGCAAAAGGCTATGGCACAGGCCTGCTGGTTTCCTGTGCGTCGTATGAGGCAGAAAAGAGCATTCTTCGCCATATTCTCGAAGGTAAGGAGGCGGTCACGCCGCTGATGGAGAGGGTACCCGGCGAACTCATGGAGAAACTGACGTCGGGGCAGCGTGCCGCCACCCGTATGATACTGGAAACGTCCGACCGTTTCACGGTGGTACAGGGGTATGCCGGTGTGGGGAAGACCACACAGTTCCGGGCGGTGATGTCAGCCGTGAACATGCTGCCGGAGAGTGAGCGTCCCCGTGTCGTGGGGCTGGGTCCCACGCACCGTGCGGTCGGGGAGATGCGCAGCGCCGGCGTGGATGCACAGACGCTGGCGTCCTTTCTGCATGACACGCAGCTGCAGCAGCGCAGCGGAGAAACGCCGGATTTCAGCAACACGCTGTTCCTGCTCGATGAGAGCTCAATGGTGGGCAATACCGACATGGCACGGGCATACGCCCTGATTGCGGCCGGTGGCGGTCGTGCCGTGGCCAGTGGTGACACGGACCAGCTGCAGGCCATCGCGCCCGGTCAGCCTTTCCGTCTCCAGCAGACGCGCAGTGCTGCTGATGTGGCCATCATGAAGGAGATTGTGCGTCAGACCCCGGAACTGCGGGAGGCGGTATACAGCCTGATTAACCGGGATGTGGAAAGGGCATTGTCCGGGCTTGAGAGTGTGAAACCGTCTCAGGTGCCACGTCTGGAGGGCGCATGGGCACCGGAGCACTCCGTGACGGAGTTCAGTCACAGCCAGGAAGCGAAACTGGCAGAAGCGCAGCAGAAGGCGATGCTGAAAGGCGAGGCTTTCCCGGATATCCCCATGACACTGTATGAAGCCATTGTCCGCGACTATACCGGCAGGACACCGGAAGCACGGGAGCAGACGCTGATTGTCACGCACCTGAATGAGGACCGGCGCGTACTGAACAGCATGATTCATGATGCACGGGAAAAGGCCGGTGAGCTGGGCAAAGAGCAGGTCATGGTGCCAGTCCTGAACACAGCGAATATACGTGACGGGGAACTGCGTCGTCTCTCCACCTGGGAGAATAACCCGGATGCCCTTGCCCTGGTGGATAGTGTGTATCACCGGATTGCCGGTATCAGTAAGGATGACGGGCTGATAACCCTGGAGGATGCGGAAGGTAACACGCGGCTGATTTCGCCCCGGGAGGCGGTGGCTGAAGGTGTCACACTGTACACACCAGACAAAATCCGGGTGGGGACCGGCGACCGGATGCGCTTCACGAAGAGTGACCGGGAGCGCGGTTATGTGGCCAACAGCGTCTGGACGGTGACAGCGGTTTTCGGTGACAGTGTCACGCTGTCGGACGGACAGCAGACCCGGGTGATTCGCCCCGGCCAGGAGCGGGCAGAGCAACATATTGACCTGGCTTATGCCATCACCGCCCACGGTGCGCAGGGGGCGAGTGAAACCTTTGCCATCGCGCTTGAAGGCACGGAAGGTAACCGGAAACTGATGGCCGGCTTTGAGTCAGCCTACGTGGCCCTGTCGCGTATGAAGCAGCATGTGCAGGTGTACACCGATAACCGTCAGGGCTGGACGGATGCCATTAACAATGCCGTACAGAAAGGAACTGCCCACGATGTGCTGGAGCCGAAACCGGACCGGGAGGTCATGAATGCGCAGCGGCTGTTCAGTACGGCACGGGAACTGCGGGACGTGGCGGCAGGCCGTGCCGTTCTCCGTCAGGCGGGGCTGGCCGGGGGAGACAGTCCTGCACGGTTTATTGCTCCGGGACGTAAATATCCGCAGCCGTATGTGGCACTGCCGGCGTTTGACCGTAACGGCAGGTCCGCCGGTATCTGGCTGAACCCACTGACCACGGATGACGGAAACGGGCTGCGGGGATTCAGTGGTGAAGGCCGGGTGAAGGGCAGTGAAGATGCACAGTTTGTGGCCCTGCAGGGCAGCCGTAACGGAGAGAGCCTGCTGGCCGATAATATGCAGGATGGTGTCCGGATTGCACGTGATAATCCTGACAGCGGTGTGGTGGTAAGAATTGCCGGTGAAGGTCGTCCGTGGAATCCCGGTGCCATCACCGGTGGTCGCGTGTGGGGGGATATCCCGGACAGCAGCGTCCAGCCGGGAGCCGGAAATGGCGAACCGGTCACGGCAGAGGTGCTGGCACAGCGGCAGGCTGAAGAGGCCATCCGCCGTGAAACGGAACGCCGCGCAGATGAAATTGTCAGAAAAATGGCAGAGAACAAACCTGACCTGCCGGATGGCAAAACAGAGCAGGCTGTCAGGGAAATTGCCGGGCAGGAGCGTGACCGGGCTGACATAACTGAACGGGAAGCCGCGCTGCCGGAGAGTGTGCTGCGTGAATCACAACGGGAGCGGGAAGCGGTCCGGGAGATTGCCCGGGAAAATCTGCTGCAGGAGCGTCTGCAGCAGATGGAGCGGGATATGGTTCGTGACCTGCAGAAAGAGAAAACCCTGGGCGGAGACTGATACAGGAAGACAAACACTGATGACAACGGATAACACGAACACGACACGTAACGATTCACTGGCTGCACGGACCGATACCTGGTTGCAGTCATTTCTGGTCTGGTCACCCGGACAGCGGGATATCATCAAAACGGTGGCACTGGTGCTGATGGTACTGGACCACATCAATCTGATATTCCAGCTGAAGCAGGAATGGATGTTTCTGGCCGGGCGAGGAGCCTTTCCGCTGTTTGCCCTGGTGTGGGGGCTGAATCTGTCCCGTCATGCGCATATCCGGCAACCGGCCATTAACCGGCTGTGGGGATGGGGAATTATTGCCCAGTTCGCATATTATCTGGCAGGCTTTCCCTGGTATGAGGGGAATATCCTGTTTGCCTTTGCAGTGGCGGCACAGGTGCTGACGTGGTGTGAAACGCGCAGTGGGTGGCGTACAGCAGCGGCCATTCTTCTGATGGCCCTGTGGGGGCCTTTGTCCGGCACCAGTTACGGCATTGCCGGGCTGCTGATGCTGGCAGTCAGCCACCGGCTGTACCGGGCGGAAGACAGAGCGGAACGTCTGGCGCTGGTCGCCTGCCTGCTGGCTGTTATTCCGGCGCTTAACCTTGCCACCAGTGATGCAGCGGCGGTGGCCGGTCTTGTGATGACGGTGCTGACCGTTGGTCTGGTGTCGTGTGCAGGAAAATCATTACCCCGTTTCTGGCCCGGGGATTTTTTCCCGGTATTCTACGCCTGTCATCTGGCTGTGCTGGGCGTTCTGGCGCTGTGACGGGTGTGGTATCTTTGGCCGCAAGAGGATGATTCGTCAGAGGCAGAACACAGCATGACAGAGCAGAAGCGACCGGTACTGACACTGAAGCGGAAAACGGAAGGGGAGACGCCTGTCCGCAGGCGGAAAACCATCATCAATGTCACCACGCCACCAAAGTGGAAGGTGAAAAAGCAGAAGCTGGCCGAAAAGGCGGCCCGGGAAGCTGAGCTGGCGGCAAAAAAAGCGCAGGCCAGACAGGCACTGTCCATTTATCTGAACCTGCCCACACTGGATGAGGCTGTGAACACCCTGAAGCCCTGGTGGCCGGGATTATTTGACGGTGACACGCCCCGGCTTCTGGCCTGCGGTATCCGGGACGTGTTACTGGAAGACGTGGCGCAGCGGAATATCCCGCTCTCGCATAAAAAAATGCGCAGGGCGCTGAAGGCCATCACCCGTTCAGAAAGCTATCTGTGTGCCATGAAAGCCGGTGCCTGCCGGTATGACACGGAAGGGTATGTGACGGAGCATATTTCTCAGGAGGAGGAAGCGTATGCGGCAGCGCGTCTGGATAAAATCCGCCGCCAGAACCGGACAAAGGCAGAACTTCAGGCCGTTCTTGATGAGAAATAAAAAAAAGCCTCCATCAGAGAGAGGAGGCAGGGAAATAAGGCTTAAAAGGAAATAACTTCCGTACCCGAAAGGAAGCCAATTCAGTAGATTATTTAACACCATAATACTGACGGGTTAAAGAGGAGTGATAAAGATGAATGGATTCAGAAACAGTTCACGGAACGGTCAGGTCTGGCGCTGGCAGCGTGCCGGAAGCCGGGCCGTTATTCTGGAGGTCAGTGGACGCTGGATGGAAGCGGCAGAAGCATGGCGACGGGCTGCCGGTGTTGCGCCCCGGACAGACTGGCAGCAGTTTGCCCGAAAAAGGGCTGAACACTGCCACCGGCGCAGCCGGGGAAGGGTGTAACGAAAAAAGCAGCCTTCATTACTCCAGGTATTCAGAAGGCTGAATAATGCATGAGATTTGCTTTTTTTAATATCCGGTCGGGCAGTATGACCGGACAGTTCTGAGTAGCACAGAGTTTTTTCCGTATTAAGTCGTGATTTTATATTTTGTGATTAATTTCACAAAATAAGGTGTTATTCAGTGTGTGCTGCGATATTCAGGATTACCTGAAATACAGGTGCCATTTATCTGATATGGAGAATAACATGAGGAAATATATTCCACTGGTATTATTTATCTTTTCATGGCCGGTATTGTGTGCAGATATTCATGGACGGGTTGTTCGTGTACTGGACGGTGATACCATCGAGGTCATGGACTCACGGAAGGAAGTGCGGATCAGGCTGATAAATATTGATGCACCGGAAAAGAAACAGGATTATGGCCGGTGGTCAACGGACATGATGAAATCACTGGTTGCAGGAAAAACGGTTACCGTCACATATTTTCAGCGAGATCGTTATGGTCGTATTCTCGGGCAGGTTTATGCACCAGAAGGAATGAATGTTAATCAGTTTATGGTCCGGGCCGGGGCTGCCTGGGTATATGAGCAGTACAACACAGATCCCGTGCTGCCTGTCCTTCAGAACGAAGCCAGACAACAAAAACGTGGGCTCTGGTCAGATGCTGATCCGGTTCCCCCCTGGATATGGAGACACCGTAAATAAAGCGATGGAAATCTTATCATTCATCTGTTCTCAGCGGGAATAAAAATGGCGAAAACAAAACAGGAATGGCTGTATCAGTTACGGCGATGTTCATCAGTCAATACGCTGGAAAAAATTATTCATAAAAACAGAGACAGTTTATTAAACAGTGAACGTGAATCATTTAATTCAGCAGCAGACCACCGGTTAGCGGAATTAATCACCGGAAAGTTATATGACAGGATACCAAAAGAGATATGGAAATATGTAAGGTAATAATTCAGCATAATTAATTACCAGGAGCAGATAAACAATGAAGCTGATTATTTTTATTCTCATTGTTCTGATTATTGCAGCGTTACTTATCCGGATTATCCTCAGAAGTGTAAATCAGCATTCTCCTTTGCTGATGCAGTTGCATGCGGCAGGTATACGGACCGGTGATGCAGAGCGAATACTGTCCGGCGGTGAATACTGGCAACGTCAGAAGACGCTGCTGACAGAAAGGGAAGTCAGTTTTATGAAAGGACTGTTCAGAATTGTGGATATGAAGCGGTGGTATCTGTGTCCGCAGGTACGGGTCGCGGATATCGTCCAGCTGAACGGGAATATCCGGCCACGATCACGCCAGTGGTGGCAGTTATTCAGGATGGTGTCTCAGTGGCATGTTGATGTGGTTATCGTTGAGCGGCGTTCGTTCAGTATTGTTGCAGCAGTAGAGCTGGATGATGCCAGCCATTTACGACCGGAACGCAGACGCCGGGATATTCTTCTGGAAGAGGTTCTGAGGCAGGCTGGTATTCCGTTGCTCAGAAGCCACGATGCCAGAAAACTGCTGCAGATGACCGGAGAATGGCTGAATACAACAGGGGCTGATCAGCAGTCACCGGAACATCGTAGCTGACGCCTTCGCGTTGCTCAGTTGTCCAACCCCGGAAACGGGAAAAAGCAAGTTTTCCCCGCTCCCGGCGTTTCCATAACTGAAAACCATACTATTTCACAGTTTAAATCACATTAAACGACAGTAATCCCCGTTGATTTGTGCGCCAACACAGATCGTCGTCACAATTCTCAAGTCGCTGATTTCAAAAAACTGTAGTATCCTCTGCGAAACGATCCCTGTTTGAGTATTGAGGAGGCGGGATGTCGCAGATCGAAAATGCAGTAACTTCCTCACCGAAACGCATTTACAGAAAAGGTAATCCGTTAACCGGAGCCGAGAAACAACGTATATCTGTTTCCCGGAAAAAGGGGACACATAAAGCGATTAATGTTTTCATCCAGAGTGAACTCAAAGATGATTTGACACAGCTTTGTAAAGATTCGGGCTTAACTCAAAAAGAAATGATAGAGCACTGGATTTTGAAAGAAAAAGCTGCGATGGATAATGCGAATAGAAGGTAACTAAGTTACTTTCTTGAACATTTGAATTGCGGATGCTAGATTACTGATCGTTTAAGGAATTTTGTGGCTGGCCACGCCGTAAGGTGGCAGGGAACTGGTTCTGATGTGGATTTACAGGAGCCAGAAAAGTGAAA
>ERZ1035048.260-NODE-260-length-17485-cov-17.991853_pt1 | contig 17485 bp, 14 predicted proteins | sample MGYA00520587_ERZ1035048 | MGnify/ENA primary metagenome ERZ1035048 (study PRJEB33766, sample SAMN09781693) | gut metagenome | biome: gut microbiome | host: Homo sapiens | place: Madagascar | study: EMG produced TPA metagenomics assembly of the PRJNA485056 data... | reverse complement strand
CTTATAAGTATGAGGACAGTAACCATCCGACGGCTCCAACGCAGATTGGTCACGATCATTATGCCTATGATGCCAACGGTAATCCAACGCTGGTAACGAACGACTCTACGAATACTACCCGCGAGATGCACTGGGATGAGGATAATCGGTTGATGGTTCTCTCTGACAACGGTAAGACGAGTCGTTACACTTACAATGCTGCTGGTGAACGCATTATGAAGAGTTACGGTACGATGGAGGGCGTATATATCAATGGCGCTCCGCAGGGAATCTCCTTCCAAATCTTTAGCGAAGCAAGATAAAAAGCATGTGGGGGTTTCAAATTATAATCAAGTAAAAAAAATGATAAATAAATACCCATCTATAAAAAAAGTGTTTAACAGTGAGCAAAAGAAATATGAAAAAGTTTTTGGAAATTAATAGTTTTGCTTTAATAATGATAGTAGCAGCTTTATTGATGCTGCTATCATCATGTCATGGAAATAGGAAACGATTATCTTCTAATGAAGAATCATCCTTCTTAATAACATATTCCAAAAAAGAAATAGTAATAGAATCAACTAAAAGTAATGATGTTGTAGATCATTTCTTTTATAAAAATGGAGAATACTTTGCTTCTTCTGATTCTATTTTGTTTTTTTCAACACTTAAAGATACTATATTAAATGTAACAATTTATGAAAACAAATACAAAATAATAATAAAGAAAGAAAGAGATGGAGTATATAAGACATCTAGTTATTATGTGAATGATATGGGAAGTCTATATTTCATGATTTCATATAGTTATGATTCTAAATATCAAATTTTTCAAATAGAAAAAGGTAGCAATGTGGTGTATCAATAATGTGATTAAACTTATGGTGGAATTAATCACCACTGGAATAAGAACCAGAAGAAATAATGATGGTATAGGAAAGTAATTATACTTTCTCTTCGAATAATTCGTCAATTCTACTTCGCTCTGAATCATGCCTTCTTGAGCAAGTTTCTTTAATCCCTCAAATCCGCAACCTTATAGGATGTAGTGGGACTATGCCAGAAGAGCATCAAATTGCTCCATAATCGAAAATATTCCTCCAAAAGGGGTGAGTTTCTCGGATTTTATTTGTACTTTTGCCATGTCATTCAGAGTTTTATTTGTTTTTAAAAGCAACACTAAAATAAGTGAAATTTCTGACATGGCAAAATCCTGAGCAACCTATTGTTGCTCAGGTGCTTATAAAAAACATTAAATTATAGTGTTGCAGAAATAAGGATGACTTTAATAGGCGAAGCAACTGCTTACGATAAGAAGCAACAACTCGAAGTCAAGCGACCTAAGAGTTGGCTAAAAAGTGTTTCTGCCTTTGCCAATGGTGAGGGCGGAACATTGGTGTTTGGTATCAGTGACGATGACCAAGTGGTAGGACTTGCTGATGCTGAAGGTGATGCAGAGAGAATAAGTGAGGAGATAAAAACCAAACTTGACCCTATACCTGCTGTCAACCTCGAATTTAAGGAGGTGGGCGGAAAGAAGCTTGTGCTGCTTCATGTCTATAAAGGACAAGAGACACCATATTATTATATAGGTGACAAGCAACGATTGGCATTTGTAAGGGTTGGCAATGAATCTGTGGTAGCCGACAGGCTTCAATTGAAAAGCCTTGTTATGAGAGGTGCTGACCGTTCATTCGATGCTATTCCATCACCATACAAGTTTGAGGATATGTCTTTCTCCAAGCTCAAATCTGTTCATTTTAAGCGATTGAACCAATCGTTTGATGATAGTGATTTCGTTTCATGGGGAATAGTTGACAATGACGGGAAACTAACCAATGCCGGTGCATTATTGGCAGATGATTCCCCTATACGCCATTCTCGTATCTTCTGCACACGTTGGAATGGACTTGACATGACGAGTGGTTTGGGGGAGGCTTTGGATGATGCCGAATTGGAAGGTAGTGTCATCAGTCAATTGCAAGATGCTGTTGCTTTTGTGAGAAATAACTCTCACAGAAGATGGTGGAAAGAAGCTGAATATCGAGAAGAACTGCCAGATTATCCAGAGCGTGCCGTAACCGAAGTGATATGCAATGCAATCATTCATCGTGATTACATGGAACTTGGCAGTGAGATACATATAGATATGTATGACGACCGCATGGAAGTGTATTCCCCTGGTGGCATGTTTGATGGACGATTGATACAACAACTTAATCCACTGACTGTACCATCGAAACGTCGCAACCCTTTACTTGCAGACTTTTTCCATCGCTTGAAACTCATGGAACGTAGAGGCAGTGGTATGAAAAAGATAATTGAAGAATATAAGCGTTTTGAGACATTAGAGAACTATCATGCGCCAGAGTTCAGTTCCAATGCGACGGAATTTCATGTTACTCTATGGAATCTCAATTATGGGGTGGATGTCGTAAAAGACAACCCTCATGTCATAAAAGAAGCAAATAATGTCGTAAAAGACGTCGTAAAAGAAACAGATGATGTCGTAAAAGGAAAAGCAAATGTCACAAAAGAATTTGCAAAAGCTCAACGACAAATTTATAAGTTAATTTCTCAGATGCCACAAATCAGTGCTGCGCAAATGTCAGAGAATATGGGAGTTTCCTTACGACAAGTACAGCGATACCTCAAGCAGCTTTCTGACCAAAAACTAATTGTAAGAGAAGGAGGTCGCAAAAATGGTGTTTGGAAAATCTTGGATGACGAATATGAAGGATTCTTCAAAAGAATATAAGCGATAGAGGCAGGTGGTTATATCCATTAGTATGGGTTAGCCACTTGCCTTTTATATATGCCTCGAAGTCCTCATCATAGAGGCTTTGGTGGTGGCGCACGATGTTCTCGATGATGACTGTAAGTTGATAATTATTAAAATCTAATATGTCTCTTCCCATTTATTATTCCTTATCCGGATATATCGCTATTTTAATGACTCCATCCTTTCTGTTTTCAAAGATATCGTAGGCTTCTTCGATTTTTGAAAGAGGGAAATGGTGGGTAATGAGAGGAGTGGTGTCTATCCTGCCCTGAGATATCAGATGGAGGATTTCCTCGCAGTCACAACCATCTACACCGCCAGTCTTGAAGATGAGATTTTTGCCATACATATCTGGGAGAGGTAAAAGCTGAGGTTTATCGTACATCGCCACAATGGTAACTATCGCATTAGGACGGGCACATTGCCATGCCAACTGGAAAGTATCAGGACCGCCTGCTACCTCCATCACTACATCCGCACCACCGTGCAAACTCTGTTCCTTGACAAAAGCCTCGCAATCCTCTGGTTCTACCACCAAAACCTGCGGATAATGCTCCTTGATAAAAGCTCTTCTGGCTTCAGACTTCTCGCAAACGATGATTTTCTGCGGATTCTTCAACAACGTGCAAAGCAAACAGCACACTCCCGTAGGTCCTGCTCCGATAATCAAAACTGTATCTTCTTCCTTGATTTCAGAAATCCTTGTTGCCCAGAAACCTGTGGCAAGGATATCACCAACAAAGAGTGCCTGCTCATCACTTACATTGTCAGGAATCCTGTTTAAGCCCGTGGTGGCATAAGGAACCCTTACATATTCGGTCTGCCCGCCATCGATACGACAGCCCAAAGCCCAACCGCCATGAGGAGAAGTACAATTGTTCACATATCCATGTTGGCAGTAGAAGCATTCCCCGCAGTATGTTTCCACATTCACAGTTACTCTATCGCCCGGTTTCACATGAGTTACTTTCTCCCCTACTTCATCTACGACACCCACCATTTCATGTCCCACAGTAATTCCGGGAACGGCACGAGGAACAGAACCATGCTTGATATGCAGATCGTTGGTACAGATACTGCTCATGGTTACTCTCACGATGGCATCGTGTTCATCTATCAGGATAGGTTTCTCCTTTTCGGTGAAGCCAAATACACCTTGTTTAATATAAGTAAATGCTTTCATTATGATGATAAGTTGAAATAAGAAACTTATTTTACATCTTATCTTTTGTAATAATCATAGAGGAATGCATCAAGGAATGCACCACGCATATTGGTCTTGTAGAAATTACCATTCTTGTCCAGAATCAGACAAGCAGGAATACCATTGATGCCATACTCTCCCATCACCATACCACCGAAACCTTCTGGGTTGCGCAACTGGGTCCAGTTCATACCTTCCTTCGCCATTGCCTTCTTCCAGTCTTCATCTCTTTCATCTACGGAAATGCTGATGATATTGAAATCCTTGTACTTCTCATGTACCTCCTTGAGATGAGGAATCTCCTGACGGCAAGGATGACACCAGGATGCCCAGAACTCCAACATGGTATATTCGCCCTTCTTGATAAGGGAAGACAATTTCACCTGCTTGCCCTGAGGAGTGAGAAGCGTACCATCGATGAAGCGGTTGCCTACGGCTGTATGCTTCGCCATTTCAGACTGTGCCTGCAGCATTGGATACTGAGGTGAATTGCTCCAATCATTCTTCAACCAACCCATCATCTCATCGATTTCCGCTGAGGTATAAGGAGTTGGAAGGGCTGAAAAACTCTCATTGAGCAAATCGAAAGCTACCAATGAACTGGTATGATCCTGGATAAACTTGCTGGTTTGCTGGCGCATATCGTCCATCAGCTGGATAGCCTCCTTTGCTAAGGCCACTCTCTGTGCCAGAACCTTACAGTTGTTGATACTGTCGTTCAGGCTATGCAGTTTATCCTGGATAGGAGTCATCAGGTCGAGATAAGCCTGATAGGTATCCTGTGTCGCAGAACCCTTGATGACAGGTGTAATCATGCTCATGTCCTTTTCAGTAGGGAAACCAGTAAGATCTACATCATAAGTCATTGGCTTGTTTTCGATATAAATACGACTGGCGAAAATCTTCTGATAGTCAGGTTCTGCCACGCCCGGTTCATTCATATCGATGACCATCTGGTATTGTTCAGGCTGATTCACATCCCCCTTGAGCACAAACTCACCGTTCTTGATAGTAGCACTGTCCAGGTTGCTCACCTTATCGATATCATATTTCTGCAGCATAACGGTGCAGCCTTCCACGTTACCCTTCACCGTACCTTTCAGTACAAAATTCTGGGCATTAGCCACCATTGCCAGCATTAAGCCAGCAATGGTCATCATTGAATTTCTCAATTTCATCATGTTCTTTTGATAAAGTTCAAATATTATTCTAAAATTAGTTGTTTACATATTCCGGATTCTGCTCCAACAGATTATTGGCACCCATAGATGCCTTTGGAATTGGGAGCAGGTATCTTCTGAATGTTGGCAACTCAGCTTTCTCGTCTTCAGTCCAGCCTTCGAAACCGCCCTTACGGTTGTAACGGCAGAGGTCAAACCATTCCTCGAAATTCTCATTACTGATGTCCACCAACTTATGCTTGAGGATTTCGCCCAGCAGATCGCCGTCGGCAATGGCGTTCACATCGTCCTCCGTATATCCAGCACGTTCGATGACTGTAGTCAAGAGCGTACGAGCCTTAGCATACTGACCCTGACGAGCCTCTGCTTCGGCAGCGATATAATAAACTTCAGCAAGGCGCATGAAGTAATAAGAATCAGCATAGAACATTTCAGGAGTCAACTTGTTATATTTTCCAATACCGTTCATGGCATCTCCTTTATAGGCCCATGTATATAGCTTATCGTATGAAGCTACATCTTCATCACCTGGGAAGAATGGGAAATCACTGCCATCACCACCAGGAATAACTACGCCTCCATCGCCACCAGGGATGACTACGCCACCGTCGCCACCAGGAATTACTACTCCACCATCACCAGAAGCACTACCATCAGAAGAACCATCAGGATCAGGAACAACAACGTCCCCACCATCTCCCGGGTTTGGAATAACAATATCTCCACCTGTTTCATCATCTGGAACTAAATCATCTGCCACCTTCTTGAGGAGTGAACCTGGAGAAAACATATACCAGTTTGAATCCATCAACTCACTTGGATTGGCGGTATAAGGAGCAAAGAGCATCTCCTGAGAATTAAACTGTTCGTCGAAGATCTTGGCATAATCGCTTTCCAAACCATAACCAGCTGCTTCAGCCTCACTGATCACTTCCTCTGCCAGTCTTGCAGCTTCAGCATAATTATCCTGAGCCATATACATTTTGGCTTTCAAAGCCTTGGCGAAAACAGAACTCATGTGATAATGATCTGCCGGATGCTGTTCACAATGGGCGATGGCATAGTCGAGATCATCAGATATCAACTTGTAAGTTTCAGCCACAGTAGAACGCTTGCGTGGTTGGTTATCTCTTACCAGTTCGTCCTGGAAGATGCAGACACCGTATGGTGAATCCTGCTTCCAATATTCTCCGAAGCACTTCAGCAGAGTAAGGTAAGCCAAGGCACGCTGGCAACGAGCCTCTGCAATCATCTCTGTACGTTTCTCCTCGCTCAGTCCTGGTATATTCTTGTTGATATGTACCAGGAAGGTATTGGCCGCATTGATTACATTGTAATAGGCGGTATAAGCCGTCTCCACATTACTGTTATTGGTCTCGATATTCTCGGCAGCAAACTCATCCGCCCCCATCACCATCGCCTGAGTCTGGGTATGAGCCATAGACGACATTCCATAGCGCAGGTAAGATACACCCGTGCTGCGCCATGAGGCATAGACACCATTGAGCGCCGTCTGTGCAGTTGAGACATCAGTGATATAATTGTCATCAGTAACCACATGTTCTGGTTCGATGCCGTCGAGGCTACCTATCAGGTCACACGATGTAAGAGTCAGTGCTGTGGCTGAAAGGAGCGTAAGAAATTGAAATCTTATATGTTTCATAATCTACAGTCTTTGTATGAGTTAGAATTGTAATTTCAGACCGATAGAGAAAGAACGGCTCATTGGATAAACGTCCTTGTTCTCTGTTGTCTTTAAGAAGGCATTTGTTGCCGACATGTCTGGATCCAAACCTGGCCAGTTAGTAATGGTAAACAGGTTGGTGGCTGTGAAGAACACAGATGCTCCGCTGATGTGCAGGCGCTCCAGAAGAGATGGCTCGAAATTATAGGAGAGCGTGATATTTCTCAGTCGGAAATAAGAGTTGGAATATACATAGCGGTCGTTGGTGGATGTATTGCTCATGCTTGTTGGCAGCCATACCAGCTGGGCATACTTGGCATCCGTACGGTCCGGTGTCCATGTATTGCCATACATTTCTCTCAGAATACTCTGACCCAGGCTACCGGCTGCTGATTCCTGCATTGTGCTGTAGTATGCATGACCTCCAAACTGATACTGGAAGAGCATTGACAGGGTGAGGTTCTTATAAGATAAGGTATGCGACCAACCTCCGAACACCTTTGGCTCCGGATTGGCGATAGCCGTACGGTCTGCCTCGGTAATATACCCGTTGCCATCTGTATCCACAAACATATAGTCGCCTACGTGAGCGCCATTCTGATAGAAATCATATCCGTTTGCCTGTGCCTGAGAATTCAGTTCATCAATCTGTTTCTGACTCTGGAAAATACCAGCCACCTTGTAACCCTTCACGGTTCCCATCGCATGACCTTCCATGTAGAGATCCTGGTGCATCATGTCGAGTGTAGAACCATTGAGCTTGGTTATCTTATTCTTGTTGGATGAGATACTGAGCATCGTATTGTAGGTGAAATCCTTGGTGCGAACCACATCTCCTCCGATAGAGAACTCGAAACCATTATTGGTCAGGTCGAGAATATTGCTGTAGAATGTACCGATACCAAACTCCAAGGCGATAGGAGCTGGAGCCAAGGCGCCATCTGTCTTACGGTGATAGATATCAAAGCTACCGTTCAGTCTGCCATTGAAGAAGGAGAAGTCAACACCGGCATTATACTCAGTGGTCATCTCCCACTTGATATCCTTGTTAGGATAAGTAGTGGCTAAGGTAATGGCACTCTGTCCACCGTAGATATTGGAGTTGAAATACTGGATGTAAGAGAAGTCGGATACATTGGTAGAACCTGTCTTACCCCAACTCAAACGGAACTTCAGATCATCAATATCTCTTACAGATTCCAGGAAAGGCTCTTGATTGATGCGCCAGGCCAGAGAAACTGCAGGGAAAGTACCGCGCTTGTTACCCGGTCCAAATTTTGATGACTCATCGGAACGAAGACTGAAATCAAGCAGATAACGTGAGAGGAAATCATAGCTCAAACGACCATAGAGGGAATTGAGTCCACTCTTGGAATAAGTCTCCATAGGCTTGTTGACGGTAGTTGCAGAACTGGCATTGTTGAGCACATCGTCATTAGGGAATCCGCTGTAAGCCTGGTCGTGTTCCTTGCTCCAGTATCTGTCAGCACTGTAACCAGCCATCACGTCGAAGCGATGGTCGTCAGTAATCTTGAATTTATAGTCAGCACGGAAGTTGATAGACGTATTCGTGTTGCGATAGTTAGCCTCTGCGAGCGTAGAAGTTGGTTCTGTCTCATACTGTTCCGGCAAGGAAACCTTTGGAGAGAAATAGCTGTTGCTGAAGATGAAACGGGAAATGTTGGCATCAGCATGGAGGGTAAGACCTTCAATAGGCTTGATGTCAATATAGGCATTTCCGGAGAACTGGTCGTTCTCATACTGGGTCTTTCTCTGGAGTTTGCCCACCGGACTTGCATCCATATAGCTATCTGCATATTCGCCAAACTTATCTACTCGATTCAGGTTACCGTCTGCATCGCGTACGGTCAGGTCTGGGCGAGTCTTCCATGAGTCGTTGTCATAACCCAATGCAGGATCGTTGCTGCCGCTCTTGCGAGAAGAGTAGGTATAGTCGAGCACACCACCCACGGTGATATACTTATTGATTTCAGAATCTAAAGAGAGTCTGGCACCATATCTCTCCATACGGTCGTTGATGAGCAGACCTTCCTGGTTCATACCGTTGAAGGAGAATGAATAGTTGGTCCTGTTGCTGCCACCTCTGATGGCTACATTATACTGGTGGGTAGGCGCATTCTTGTTGATCACCTCCTTTGCCCAGTTGGTATTCGCAGAACCGAAAAGGCTCTCATTGAGTCCATTATATGTATAGACACCCGTCTCGGCATTATATCCGATGTTACCAAATTGGCTCAGATAGTCGGCTACGCCATACATATTCACCATCGAACTGCCGTCGTTCATGCCATTTACCGTATTGCGCAGGATTTCGTCCTGTACATTCTTGTATTCAGCCGTGTTCAGCGGTTCATAATTCTTGATAGGATTGCTGAAAGAGAAGGTGTAGCCGAAGCTTACCTTGGTCTTTTCATTGCGCTTACCATTTTTCGTCTTGACGATGACCACACCGTTGGCACCACGAGAGCCGTAGATGGCTGTGGCAGCAGCATCTTTCAGCACATCGATGCTTTCGATGTCGTTAGGAGAAATATTAATGAGCGGATTGATACCGGTATCCTCCATGAAGGTAGGCACACCGTCAATCACGAAAAGAGGCTGGTTGTTGTTGCCCTTACCCGATTTTGGATAAGGAGAAGTGATACCACGGATATTCAACTTGAGGGTAGAACCCGGTTCACCATTGGAAGTTGTGGCCAACACACCCTTCACGGTACCTTGAAGAAGTCCGTCGATTGTAGGAGTCGTAGCAGCCAATTTGCTGATCTGCTCCTGGTTTACGGTAGAGATGGCACTGGTCACATCCTTGCGACTCTTGCTGCCATAACCAATTACTACGAGGTCGTCGAGAGCCACATGATCCAGTTCAAGCATCATGTTCTGTTCTTTCACACCCATGAATTCGATAGATTTCGTCTTGAAACCGATGCTCGAATACACGATTTTAGGATGAGACATGGAAGGGAATTCCAGGATATAATTGCCGTCAGCATCCGTGATGACACCATAGCTGGTGCCTTCAATCTTGATGGTAACTCCTACCAGAGGATTTCCTTCGGAATCAATAACACGGCCTTTCACAAAAGTGTGACCTTTTTCTTGAACTTTTACAATACTCATCTCTTCGCCCATGCTTGCAGGAGGGGTAGCATGGACTGCTCCCACTGAAGCTGCTGCCATCAGGAGCAACAGGCTTTTTTCCTTCTTCATAATAACTATGTGTTAGTTGAACTTCATATTGATGTTGCAAATTTAATAAAAAACATTGATATACCTAACAATTTGCTAAAAAATTAACGTAAATCTGCATAAATATTTAAATTTCGGGAAAAATAAGCTGGAATAACAGCTAAAAAGACAAAAAAAGCCGGTTCTTATACACTTTGAAGAACCGGCTCATATTTATTCTCATTTGATTTTCTTCATCGGATGACGCTGAGTTAACGGAACATCTTTAGTTTCCATCTGGCTTGGTAACATCCTGGTCTGTGGATGGATACCAGAGGAACTTATTGAAGTCATCAGGCTGGGCTGGATTGAAATCCTGCCAGTCTGGACGGAGATATTTCAGGAATGGCAGATGGAGCTGCTTCATTCCCATCACCACCATCTTGGCCACCTCATAGGCTCCGTATGGATTGAAGTGGGTATTATCCTCTAATGCCTTCGGCTGATTAGGATAAGTGTTGGCTGGATAGTGAACCAGCGATTTCTTACTGTTCTCATAACCCAAAGTCTCGAAGAATGTACGGGTCATATCATGCAGTTCGATGACAGGCACACCCTCTCTTTTTGCCACAGCTCTCATGGCATCAGGATAGTCGCCATGCGTTTCCTGTATTTTGCTGCGGGTATCTTTGTCAAAGAAACGGCGCTGGGTAGGGGTCACAAAGATGATGTTTCCACCCTTCGCGCGTACCTTATCTATATACTGCTTCAGATTGTAGGAGAAATTATACCAGGCTCCACTTCCTGGAGTCTTCTCTTTCTGGTCGTTGTGTCCGAACTCACAAATCACATAGTCGCCCTTCTTCATCATGGCCAATACTTTCTCCAGACGGTTGGAAGCTAAGAAGGATCCGGCTGTCAATCCGCTCTCTGCATGATTGGAAATAGCGACTTCCGAACCAAACCAGCGTGGAATCATCTGTCCCCAACTGGCGTATGGTTCATGAGCCTGATCCACTACGGTTGAGTTACCACAGAGGAAGATGGTTGTGGCAGTCGTGTCACGCTCTATCTTCACCTGTTTTACGGCAGGAGCAGCACCATAGAAGTCAAGAGTCAGCTTGTCATCCCAGTCAGGTGTGCCCTTCTCACGAGGTTTGATACGTACGTTCATCTTATCAGAAATCTTAGGTGAACGCTTGTTGACGATAAACTGGACGGTCTGGAATTTACCCTTCTTGGTAGAGATTTCATCCACCATGAGTCTTCTGGCTTCAGCACGCACCACCGTCTTGGCTGCCTTTTTCTTGGAGCCGAGGACAACCGTCACCTTGTAGTTGCCATCAGGCACTTCCACAGCGTAACTTTTAGGATTTTGCTTACTCAGATCTACGTCGAAAGTCTGGGCTTTCACATTTACAGACATCGCCAGCATCATCATACCAGCGAGTAGCCATTTCGTTTGTTTCTTCATTATATGTTTTAGTTATTTGTTAATTTGGCTACAAAAGTACAATATCTTTTTCAAAAACATTAGTTTTTCCGTTCATTTTTTGCATATTGTTCAGATATTACTTCGCCATATTGTAGGACTCGTCTTGACGATGCGGGAGAAGACTCGGGAGAAATAGGAAGCAGAAGAGAAACCGACATGATAAGCTACTTCTTCCAATGTGGCACCGGGATGAGCCAACATATAGGCCTGTGCCTCCTTGATGCGCAAGGTGGTAATCCAGGTACTGAAATTGACGGCATGTTTCCCGTTGATATAACGGGAAAGATAAACCTTATTGGTGCCCATTTCGGAAGCCAAACTGTCGATGGTCAACTGGGATGAGAGATACTTCTTATCATCCACCCAATGTTGCAAACGTGCTCCGAAGAGATTCTCATAATTCTCCAACTTAGACGTTTCCGGTTCCTGGTTGGAATCGTTTTCTATTTCATCATTCATCACTGACGCTAAATTGAGCGTGCCATAATATGGGCGGTAATTGATGAAAGAGATGACGATATAGAGATTGACACTGACGATATACACCTGGTAGGCATAATTGAAATAGATTCCGAAGAAGAGAGTGAGATAGGCAAAGACACCCAAGAGGCACAGGAAGAAGAGGCTTTTCTTCGTCCAGAACATGAAACGCTGCATATTATCATCGGAGAAGTAATTATCCAACTGTTCCCTTTTCTTCCTATAGATAAACTGGAAATGGAACATGTATCTTACCACGATGCTACAGAAAATCAGGGTGGAAATGATATACAGATAATTGGCATAAGGCACCAAAGGCTCCCATAGGCTAATCCAGGAAATGGAAACCGTCAATATCCAACACCCGAAATCCTTCAGCATCCTCTTTTTATTGATATATTGCGAATCCAGCAACGAGGCAAACGAATAAGCAAAGCATATACATGTCAGGAAAAACAGGCTGATGTCCATACAGGCAATGATGGAATTGAGCGCCTCCCAATCTTGCGAGGAAAAGATTTCCAACCAGAGATACAGGTTGATGAACATAACAAAAAATGCTGATGCCAAGAAATATTTTGCCTTACGATAAGGGGCATAGTCTGCAGTATCCGGTACACTCAGGAACACCAGGATAATGCCTATCACCAGATAACTGACATCGACACACTGAATCAGTTCTGCGAAATATTTTTCCAGTAACTCCATAATAAACAGCTTTTATCAAATCAATAAATTATCATCACTTACTTTTAGCACACTTTGATTCACATAGCAATCTGATTGCCATACGAACAGAGAGTATATATTACACGTACATAATCTACTAAAAGTCCTTAGATCTTGAGTATTTTGAAGATCGTCGTTAGATTTTTATCATTTTTTGTTGATTCTATATGATGTTTATAGGCATAGTTTTTCAACTACCCTGCTTGCAAAAGTACAAAAAAATAAGTTATCTCCAAATTATTTAAGCAAAAAAATGTGTTATCCCAGCAGAATTTCTGCCAAGATAACACATTTTTAATATATTTCACTGTTTAATAGTACGCTACATATACTTCTGATTACCAGTTGTCGCTGTCAAATGGATCTGAGGAACCACCCCAATTAGGATCTGACCCCCAACTAGTGTCAGGTCCAAAGATATGACCGTGATCATTACCATCTGGGTCATTAACGTCATTTGCGTTATCGACTGTCCAACTTGTGTAGTTTGCCATCAGCATATTCTCCAAAAGAACCATTTGTATTTCCGGTTTAATATATTGAGTTTTCATCATAATCATCCTTTCTTATCTTCAATAAGTTAGTCATTACTTAACAAACACTTTCTTGCCATTCACGATATAGATACCGGAAGGTAAGCCTGAAACATCGGTACTGCCGCTGCGAACGAGCTGACCATTGAGATTGAATACACCGAGTTTCGCAAACTTGGAATCGATACTGCTGTCTTCTGTGGCCATGATTCGCTCTACATCTGTAGTATAGTCAATGCCATCCAGGATAAACTTGGAAGTGGCTGCACCAGAAGTTTGCTTATATGGCTTGAACCATACGCTGAAACCACGCAAGCCACGAACATTGTCGCCAGCATAGACCATTTTTCCTTCATGGAAGAAATAACAACCTTTCAAATTATCTCTATCCTTAATAATCGGATTATTCTTATCTGATATCGTAACGGTTGTCTGCTCATCATTCTTCATGATATCGCCGAATGTTCTTGCAAAAGTACCGTATGCAGCTAAAGTTCCATCTGTTACGATTTCGCTATCGCCTGGCTTGTCAGCAAGTTTCACATGATTCAAATCCAGTGACCAAGTTTCCTTGATGAGTCCAAAGAGATCATTCTTGTTTTGGTCATTTCTCTTGAGGCTTACATTCGGAATATCAATATGATTCTCTGCGATAGTTACCTTATGCTCACCACCTTCTGTGCCAGCACCTGTCTTATGAAGGGTTGCCGTATAGGCAGGTGTTCTCTCATTTGCCAAGTCCTTTGTAGGATAGATGATATAAGGTACGTACGCCGCAAGAACTACGTCATTATTTCCCATATTTGCAATCTTCACCGTCTCAAACTGGATCTGATTTCGAGTAAGCGTTTTCAGTTCTGCCAATCGGGCATTTGCTCCGAATGCCTGAGTGAACTGGTCTTTATTCAAGTCAACTGGTAGAACGATGGTGTTCCATTTATTGATATTCTTATTGAAAGATTTCTTGTTGAGATGGAGAACCACATCGTCATAAGTTTCTGTACAGTCGAGAAGATAGTTCAGATTATCCTTGTCTTCATCCAATATCAAGTCGCGAGAGGTGGTAGAACCTGCATAGAGAAGACGGAAATCATCAAATACAGTCCACTCATTATTACTTTCAACAACATTATCAGCAACAGAACCTACACGAACACCGAAGCAGATGTTACCGCCACCTTCTGGAACCTGCACGAGGACACTATTGAAGTACTTATGGCTACCATAGAATTCCTTACCAGCATAATCCATGTTCTGATCGCTGATATGCAAATTGGTTTGTTCTGTCTGAGACATGTTTGCCGTCTGCATGACAACGGTTTCGCGGAGGGAACCTTCAACTATTTTTGTATAATCTGTAGGATTTTCACTTTTATCCTGCAAAAGAGTGGCAAATAGCTTAGCCTTATTTGTATTAGAATAAGCCTTGCATTCGATAACATAAGAACCGCCATTATCTACGTGTACCACCTGATAGACTGCACCACGGGTATGCTTGATATCTGCGCAATAATATTTACCGAGATGAGTCTGGTAATCATCTATACTCGTATATTGGGTTCCATTGAAAGTATATGGATTATCAGATGTAACACTACCTTTATATTGGTTTAATCCGTGACTCGGGTCTGTTTTATAACGTTTCTCCAAACCAAATCGGAATGATCCGGTAGCTCCCTTCTTATAAACAGCAGTCTTCCATTTATCAAGCGCACCATTATCACGGCTGAATCCAGGGCACTCTAATTTGAATGACAAATCTAATGAACTCTTAAAGCCGATAGAATTCTTTTGCAAATCATAAAGCTGCTGATATGAGAAGATACGCCACTGAGAGCCCTCATCACTATAGTCATTATCAGTTGTCAAGAAAGCACCACAATTTTTATCCACATCACCTTGAGAAGCGGCTGCAGAGAGATAGTATTTATCATAAGTGATATGTGAACTATACCCCGATGCACTACGGCGATAAGTGTATATTCTGAAGGTATTTTTTGCATCTCCAGAAATAGGTTCAATCGTCCAACCACGCTGAATCACGGTTTTATCTTTACTTGATTTATAGATATCGCGATCTACAAAGACACCTATACTTGTAGAGGCATAACCTTCTTCCCAGAAGTATTCCAACGAACAGCCTTCCTGATTTCCTGATGAAGCACCTTGCTTATCAACATCCTGCTGGAAATGAATCCAACCATCGCCGTCTGCATAAACCCAAAGAGGCATTCCATATTCCTGAAGAGACACATGGGTTCCCCAATAGCCTCCTACATTGAGCAGCAGACCAGTCTTTACATTATACAAGAAAAAGATTTGGCTCTTATCCTTTGTTGGAAATTCACCATACTTACCTTGACTTGCATAAGTCTCCATGTCCTCTGCCTTAATACCATCAAGATTTTCCAAACCGTCGAAGGCGGAAGCAGAACCATTACTATCTTGTGCCTTGGTTCCCTTAACTGCTCCGAAAAGCAAGAATATAGCCAAGAAAACGGCAAAGATGGAGCGATGCTTAAAAGCATTAAATGATAGTAAAAACATTTTCATCATCTTTCAAAAATTAAAGTTCAATAAATAAGTAATTATCATATAGGCAACAAAATGTGATAGGACATCAAGTTACTGTTTTGTTAAATCATAACTGGGGACAAAAGTATGAAATTCCTCGTTTATGAATTTGTAAAATGAGAAAAAATGTGTGTGTTGATGGAAATTTACAACAGAAAAAACACACTGAAAAATACTGAATCACCAACGATACGGATGGTCGTTTTTCCTTCAAAACGTTCAAAACAACCATCAATCGTTCAAATAACATGTAAAAACAGAAAATAAATATGTAAAATCGTATATTTTTAAGCTTATTGTACCTAAAAATATACGATTTCGCTTTTTCTCAATCAGGAATCAATCCAAAGAAAAATTTATGAACCTCAAAAGAAAGAACCAAAGAATGGCAAAGAAAGTCCTGATCATTGGCCCAAAAACATGGATTATTCTTTAAAAGAGGTCTAAGCATTTCCAAAGGAAACTTTGATTGCATTCGCAATATTTCTTTTGGCAATTTTAGGATTCATCGCTTCCTCTAAATTCATATTCTGAGGAGATACGGCAAGAACCTGATCAAAGCCTGCGTCAAGAAGCGCCTGCTTTTCGCTGACTCCTCCAGATACCAACCAGATTTGCTGGTCTGTCGTGGCTTTATTTTTCAAGACATGTTCCAAAATCCGCTGTGGCAACTTTCCCATCAAGGTCTGTCTGTCGCTATGTCCTTCACCCGTTATCACGAGATCAGCATCCCGAATCATCTCATCAAAGCCGATTTCTCGCAACAGAAGTTCGGCTCCAGCAGAAACCTCTGCACCAAAATATTGCAGGAAAGCATAGCCTAATCCACCGGCAGCACCAGCACCAGGCACCTCACTCCTATCATAACCGAAATGCTTGGCACTCACCTCAGCAAACTTCCCTGCCCGAGCATCCAGCATTTCCACCATCTCTGCATCAGCCCCCTTCTGAGGGGCAAAGACATGAGCCGCACCGTTTTCACCACAGAGCGGATTGGTAACATCCGAAGCCAATATGAATGTGCATTCCTGTCGGATTTTCTTCCAGTCATCTCCCATCGCCTTGAGCATTCCGATACCGCAATCGGATGTAGCACTACCTCCCAATCCTACGATAAAGTGGCGCACGCCCCGGCGATAAGCATTCATTATCATCTCGCCCACGCCCCAGGAAGTAGCCTTCATCGGGTTACGCTGTTCGGGTTCTATCAAAGCCAATCCGGCAGTCTGCGCAATCTCAATAATTGCCGTATCATTCACGATTCCATACTCAGCCTCTATCCATCTCATCAGCGCATCATGGGCATGAATGCTCACTCGCTCTCCTTTCATCGCCGAGAGAAAGGCATCAAGCATCCCCTCTCCCCCATCACTCATTTCGAGACAAATGATTTCGGGAGAAGCAGCATCAGAATCCACATTCTCTATTCCAGAAGAAGCATCTTCCGAATCCCATTCCTTCACTCCCGAAGCAATCGCCTCATTCACCTCTCTGCTCGAAAGGCAACCCTTATAAGAGTCGCAAGCAATTATTATCTTCTTATATCCAGCCCCATCCATCAGTCTGAGGCCATCATTTTTCCTATTCATATTCTATTTATATTACTAAAGTTTCCCACCCTTGTTTATAGGGCATTTTTGAGTCCTTAATGTTCC
>ERZ1035048.251-NODE-251-length-17889-cov-18.872659_pt1 | contig 17889 bp, 9 predicted proteins | sample MGYA00520587_ERZ1035048 | MGnify/ENA primary metagenome ERZ1035048 (study PRJEB33766, sample SAMN09781693) | gut metagenome | biome: gut microbiome | host: Homo sapiens | place: Madagascar | study: EMG produced TPA metagenomics assembly of the PRJNA485056 data set... | reverse complement strand
CAGGGGGTCGTTGGTTCAAGCCCATCTTGAAGCGCATTACATAAGCCTTGCAAGTCGATTACTTGCAAGGTTCTTTTGTTTTTATACATTTCAAAGTTGACAAGTTGAAAATCACTAAGGACTTTCAACCGTCAACAAGAAACTTCATTTTCAAAATGTCTTATCTCGAAAAAGATAAATTCTGAGGATCCTGAATAATCTTTGCCACCTTCTCATTGAATAAAGCCATAATATCTTCATATGAAACTTTAATAAACTTATAGTTCTTGTGATTGCGAATTTTATCATCAATAGTCTTTACAGGCTTCAAACGAGAATTCATATATTCATCAATTGTGCGATTATAAAAAGGATGCTGTGGGTCTGTTATTATATACTTTCCATGAACATCACCATACCCTCCTGGTATTGCAAAAGATTGTGTTTGGATTTTGCTAACAAATAACCGTAAGGTAGAGAATATATCGTCAATACCATCTTCATCAGAATCTAATGAATAGTACAAAGCATCCAACATAGGTACAAATGCGCCAAAAGCAGTACAAACATCTTGACCCGAAAAATAATTAATATAAGAAAAACACATATTAAGCCCTTCCTCTATACGACCCTTTTGCTTATCTAATGCACCCATTTGATTTCTAATCATTTGTTGAAGTTTTGCATTATCATGAGCCAACTTAATATTTTCTTCTTTTTGCTTTTGAAGTTCACCTCTAAATTCAACAACACTAAATATCTGATATCCCATAACCAAAGTAACAATGATACCGACAGCAGAAAGTACTATTCCTAAAAACGTCTCATTGCCAACTTCACAGGGAAACACTCTAAATAAAGAAAAACCTAATGATATGACACACAACAGTGTCAATAATAACATCCAATATTTACATTTACTATCCATATGCATTTATTCTTTAGAATCTCTTTTGATAAAAGTAAATCTTGTCTTCAAACATGGACGAAGGGAAAGATCGTAGGTTCCCATCTGGAAGTAGTTACGACTATCCTTGCTTGGATTCAAGTTCTGATAAAAATGAAGACCACGACCAAGGGTGATGTCCCAATCATTACTAGTGCGGATGTAACGGTCATGAGAGTTTTCATCAAATTCATATTCAAATGTCATTATGTTGCCATCCATATCAGCCAGGGTTTCCTTGATACCACTCAAACTATCTTTTATATAAGATGACTCTTCTACCGTATCGCCGAGTTTTGTAATCAACTTAAAAACTTTACAGTCACCTATCTTTACCAATAATTCGATGAATCGAACCAAATTGGTTACCTGATAACCATGTGACAAGTAAGGTTCTTCGAGCATAACCACCTTTGCCCCCTTCAGATAGTCAGCAAACAAGTCATCATAACCATAACCTATATCGCCATATTGCACATCAATTGTCTTCTCTTTAGGAGAATCATCCTCAACAATTAGAGGTTTCATCATAGGACGATCCTCCATAACCTTTGAAGGTGCATTCTCAAAAGGCATTTCATCATAAGCTTCGGTCAAAACTGCCACTTCAGGATCTTTACGAGGATTCTGGGTTGCCTTGCTATACTTACTTTCCGGACAATATACTATAATTTTCTTTCCATCCCTATTTATATATGACATATTGATACGAGCGTATTCCTCATCAGGCTTACGCTTATTCAATTGTTCCTTCACACGACGACGGCCTTCTATCGCATATTCCACTATTTCATCGAACTCCTCATCAGTTGGTTGACCTGTCGGGAATAACAACTTGATAAAGCCAGATATCGTTTTTTGTAAGGCACGGTTATCACGGCCTTCAATATTATCACCCTTCTTCAAACGGGCATTGACTACCCCCACGTAGTCACTATCATGCACAAATAAGTAATGAAGTGCCTCTGACATATAATCCGTGATCAATCCAAAACCGTTATTATAAGCACTGTCATCAATCTTCGGTATCTCCCACCCTGGAATATAGTTGTAGATACGATCGATTACAGCGAGATCGAAAGCTTCAGGCAAAGTAACCAGCAAATCTTTATCATAATTATTAACTATCTGCTGGATATTCAAGTCAAAGTTACCAACAAAAGAGAAACTGGCATAGCCTGTCACTTCCCTACCACGCGAGAAACGACCATTAGCCATATAATCTTTCATGATTTGCACGGTATCGGCATCCTTGATTTTCATCTTGGCAACCTCATCAAAGGCGACATTATCCCAATAACCAACAGCACCCACTTGCTTGCGTTGATTATTATATAGTAATGTGGCAGTTGAAGCCTGTCCACCAGACAACAAAGTAGAATAAGGAGAGAACTCCGAATAAAAATAGCTCTTACCGGTACTTCTGCCTCCCAACTCAATGCTATTATAATTACTTTGAACCAATGGCAGGAAGCGGGAGAGAATATGAAATTTCAATCTTCTACCATTCTTATCGCTATTCAGCTGACGTGATCTTTCAGAAAGCCAATCAGGATTAATGCCAATACTACGAATCAGAACATCCATCCACTCATCAGTAGTAAATTGCTCACGACCACGAAAGAACTTTTCTGCATCAAAATGGGCAATTTGGATAGGGCGCAAATCTTCGATGAAGAAGGCATAGTCATCCTCCTCCACTTCATTATATGCCAAAGTTATCTCAGCCCAGATGCCACTCTCGAGCAATTTTTCGTTTTCCTGATAGAAACAAGGATTGATGGCAATACGCTTGGAGGCAAAGTTCTCCATCTCAGCCCAGTAACGCTTTTCCCGCTCCACATATTTCACATGAATCTTATCAATGAATTTATGGCGTTTTTTCTGCTCCACGATTGCCTGTGCCTTGTTAGATTCATCTGGTCGAACATAGCATTTTTCTATAGTTTGCAGCACAGCTTTCTTTCCTTCCTCTATTTCTTCGGGATCCTCACTGGCACAATAACGTGACAGCAGGAACTCCAAGACAAAGGAAGGAACATTCACAGCACGCTTAATATCATGCAGCAGGTCCTTGCGAACCACCTTTCCTGGGAAAGCATGGTTAAGTTTCATATCTAAAGCATCCATTTACAAATCATTTTCAAAGTTCAACTTCAATGTAGAGAGCGTAGCATGGGTATCGGCATCCAACGCAGACACAACAATACTGTCACCCCCATATTCTTCATCTATAACTATCGGCTGACGGTATTGAGTAACACCAGAAGGTATTTGTGCTGTCTGCGTAACATCATCATAGAATTTACCACTCGGTGCGCCTATTGCATGGCCTTCGCCATCAGACACTATTAATCTTATATTTACTCCATCTGCAAACAAATCATCCTGATGGATATTAATATCAATCAACGGACGGCAAGTATAAACTGTACCAAACGTATTCCCTTTATACTTTAATTCCACGCTATACTTCTGCTTTTTTTGCTTATTCTGCAACTGTACAGTTATCACAGGTACCACATTCTCCTGGAGCGACAAGCCTTCATGGTAAAACACTTCACCTTTTCTAAACACAGTAAAGTTCTTGGCATAACATAGTTTCATAACCTCAGCATCCAGTCCCAATTCTTCAGGAGTAAAGGACAAAGTATCCTCGCTGTCATTCAGATTACCTACCAACAAGCGACTTTCTTCCAGCGAGACATCACTACCCATAGGTTTATCTATCAAATTACCCACATGGAAACTTGACTGCACCATAAATCCATGGTCAGCAACAAAGACAGCCATATCAAAGCCTTTTTGCTTGCAGGCATTCAAGGTACGCGCCAGACGCACCAACACCTTATCCATCACGGCAAGCCCACTCAACTTGATTTCTTCTCCAGCAGTATCCATATCCTGACTTCTTATAACCAACAATTGTACATTGTCTTCTATGGCAGACATATCGAAATTTTCCAAGCGCACATCTTGCGTTACTACATGGGTTTTCTGCTGCAAATAATCCAGTCGGTCATCAGGCGTTATAATCACTCTGCCATCTACAGAAGGTTGCAGTTTTCCGTTTTGTTCCACAACTTTCACATGTCCCAAATGAGCAGCCATACCAAATCGAGTAACAGAAGGCAGGAAAGACAACTTAGCCCCTATCTTTACTTGCTCTGGTTCATTGCGCATCATACTATCAGCAAAACATTTACCCATCTCATAGCGGAAAGCATCCACAAAAAACAAAGCCACCCGCTTACCTTCTTTCAAGGCAGGATATACAATATCTATACATCCCTGGTTTCGCAGTTGCTCATGATTCTTGATTTCCCCGGCACGCATCTGATACTCCTTGGCACTACGCTCAGTAAAGTCTGCATACATGCCTTCTACATATTGTGTCATTGTCTTTACTGCAGCAGGAAGAGAGACTACTTCCTGGCTATCAGTCAAATATCTACGATAAGCTTTATCAGCTTCCTGACCACTGCCAACATACCATTCCACCAAATCCTGGATATCTCCATCGCTCTTTACTCCCCGATTCACACAATCAGCAATTTGCAAGGCATAACTAGCCAATTTCCAAAACGTTGACACCTCAGAATCTTCCTGATACCAAACGTCTTCGATATTCTTTTTAAGCAACTTATGAGCCTCTCCTAACTTACCCTCTTTGAGATAAGCAACGAAACGTTCGTATTCCACCTTATTTTCAAAAGCAAAAGTCACGCGGTCACCCAAATGTTTGGACTTCGCAAACAAATCAGCAAGTTGGAAAGCATCCGCCGTTTTACGTGCCATTCTAACATAAATCTCACGCAAGTCGCTTCTGCGACGCAGATGGTCACACACCGAATAGATCTTATCCTTGATTTCAACCGGTGCCATAGCAACCGTCTTCAAGCTATCAGGCAAAGCCGAAGGCAAATCGAAAACGAACTCACTAAACAGCAAATACATCCATAGTTTCTGCTGAATATCCTGAAGTGAGATACCGTTACTATCAAGCCCCGGATATTGAATCTCCGCAAAACGAGCCCATTCGGGTAACCATGCCATATCCGAAGAAAACGCTTGAGCCAACAAGCCCACCGTCATCTCAACAAAGCTCTTGCCACCAGTCAATTGTTCCAAAGCAGGATAAGCCGCTCCATCAAGCAAGGCATTAATCATATTGAAAGATGTAGTTCCACTCGCAAACAGGCGTTCAATCTCGTCTTTCTTGGTTGGCAAAAACGACTGACAGATGTACTTATAGTCATCTTGTGGGCCTACAGGAAACATTGCCGCTGCATTTTTGAAAGCACTATAAGGCTCCTCTACCCACTGACGGTCGGTAGTTGGTTGAGGCATCTGGCGATAGATAATCATACGCAAATCATTATTCTCTGCCAGTTCACCACACCAAAAACGAGACGCAGCCAGCCGGGCATGCAGTAAGCCCTTGGTTGTGTCTATCACCTTCACTCCTTTTTCCTCAGCTAGAGGCAAAACACTATGATAAAGCGCATTACGGTCGTAGATGACGAGCACAGGCTTCTCTGCACTCATCTTCCCCAACCAGTGGTCTATGATATATCCCTGTATGTCCATCTTCTTGAATTTTATTTGTATCCATTTAAACTTTCGCTCGTAATTTCGCTCGTAATTACAAGCAATTTAAGAGCGACGCAATTCTTGATTTTCAAGCACTTACAATCAAGAACAAAACTTTTTCGCTCTTAAACTGCTCGTAAATCGCTCTTAATTTTCCTCCCTTACGAGCGACCACTTGGAATAATTACCCACAGTTTCATTCTCTATCAGCTTTCTCTTTCGCAAATTAGTCAATATGTTTCCAATCTTTGACTTCTTCTGCTTATCATCCAACTGATCAGAGACTACATTCCATAGTAAAGAATCAATCTCTGTACGTGATAATTTGCCATGCTCTTTTAGAGTACTAAGCAACAAACTCTCACAAGATTTCACTTCAAGACCTTTATGCTTAGAATACTCCACCTTCGTACCCGTATTCTGTGCCAACTGTTTAGCAACAAACAACCGTGGCTTACGCCCCTCGATAAGATGCTTCTTTCTCAACATAGCAATGGCATTATCATTTGGAAGGATGCCCTTTTGTACCTGATCCAGCAAAACAGCTTCAGTCAAATTTATATTAGAGTTTTCCAACAACATAATGCTATACTTCTCATCCAAAACAGTACCTGGCAAATGCATCACGACACGAGAATCATCCGATCCTTTATAATCAGGCATTGGCAGATACCGCTCCTTCTGTCGCAAAAACATATTGTGGATACCATAGCCTTTTGAATCTACCATCTTCACGTTATCCATTGCCTTTGCCAAAAATGGATTGCGATAACGTTTAGGTGTTTTTTGTCCGGTAATATACTCTTCATAATCACCTTCATAGAAACCACCGGCATTTTCAAAAGTCAGTTTATCATTGTCTTCTATAACCAGAATACGCTCATTGCATACATAATCTTGATGCAAAATGCAATTATGCATGCCCTCAAGAATACTACGGGTGTCATATTTAAGCACTTCCGCTGGTATCATAGAATTATGCGGATATATCTTGAAACGATAATTACGAATACACCCCAAGACATCCGTAGTTGCCTTAATAAATGGTATTGTAAAAATATCACCGAATGTTTCTTTATCTTGATAACACTTCCACACTATCTGTGCTATGTGTCCCAGTTTATGAGCTTTTTCTCTCTTGCCCACAAGCAACAATGCTGTACGTGTTATCATTCCATCTTGTGTCAAGTTTGCCCTATCAAGGAAAACGGAATCCGCCCAATTATCTACATCTGCGGAAAATTGGGGAAATCGTTCTTTAAATCCTTTTCTTGCAATCATTATTGCCTCGGGATCAAGGTCTTCGAGTGTAGCATCCTCTACTATCTGTGCCGACCAGTCGATTTGCGAAGTATATATCTGGCGCATCCAGTCAACGTATGGAGTAAGGTCTGTCACATGGCTGTCCACTCTGATATAAGGCTTCTGCTTATAAGTGGTTGGCTCATTAACAGCAGCAGGTATTTTGAACAGCACTACACGCCGTTTCCCTTCATACATGAACTCTATGATGGAGAAATTCACCTTAGGAACAACCATTCTTCTCAGGTACAGTTCCAAAGCCTCATTACCTACTGCCTTCACTTTTGCACAATCAAAGGTGGTTCCTTTTATTTCAAGCGTTTCATCATCCACCCCAAAATACAGATAGGCAAAATCCTGATGATCAAGGCATGCACCATTCGATAAGGCTGAAATGTATCGTCCCAGCTTATCCACTTCCTGATAATTGGATTTGAACTCCAAATATCTACATTCCTTTCCTATTTTGGCAATCTGCTCATTGAGCTGACTGGTATATTTCTGATTCACATCCATATTCTATTCTATTTTTGATGTCTTTAAAATGGTAACATAGGTTGGGTAGGTTCATTGCCTTCACCTTTCTTCTTTCTTGCCTTCTTTTCCTTCGGCTTGTTCTCACAGATGTGTTCCAAGCCGTGGGTCAGCGCCATGCACCAGTCTTTCTTCGCCTTTTGGGTTACTCGGGCTGGATACATGCTCATGGCAAGATGGCTCCAGTCGTAGTCGCCTTTTTCCAGCAGTTCCATGTTCTTTTCGCATTCCACTCGCCATGGGCGACTGGCTGCAAGATGGAGCAATGGGGCGGCTGTCACCGGCACTCCGTCATCATGGTTAGGCACATAGCCTGCGGCAAGGATGCGGTTCAGCTCGTCCATCATGCCTTCCACCTGTTCCTGCTCGGCACGAATCTGCGACTCCTGTGTCTTGTCGCGGGCAGCAAGAGCGGCATTCAGACGAGTACGCAACTGTTCCTGCTGTTCACGCAGACGGATGATAAGCTGCGGCAAGGTGTTCTTGCTGAGTTTTGGATAATACACCCAGTAGTCCACGGTGCCGTCTTCCGAAGCAAGGAGCCAATAGATAGGTGCCTTGCGGCGGCTCTTGGTATAGCGTTTGAAGTGATAGTCAAAGAACCCGGTAGACGATGCAAGGTAGGCTTGCAGACTCTTGCAGCCTATCAGCTGGTAGAGTTCATACTCCATATCGTCGGCACGGTCAGCCCAGAGGTAGTGCATCACCTCTCTTACGTGGCTTGCCAGACAGAGAGAGGAGTCGCTATTGTTAGTCAAGATGCCATCCGTAGGTACGTCGAGTTGAGCAGGGCAAGCTGCCTCGCCCTGACTGACCACTGGCATAAATGGCAGAGCATCAAACACATCGCCAAACTCAGGAATAGCCTGTTCGCCCTTGGCGTATGCCGTGTTCCATCTGCCGAAAGCCATACCCACCAATTCCATCACGATTTCCTGTGCCATTACCTTCTTGTCAATTACGTTCTGGCAACTGGCTCCATCTATAGAGAGCAGTTCCTCGTAAGGACGACGTGACTTATAGACGTTTAACGTCTGGCGGAATTCGCTATCTCTATCTATATCAGCCAAGTCCATCCATAGGTCATCGTTCTCTTTCACGAGTTCTTCATATCGGGCGTAATCAGCAGTCAGCTGTTCCTGCATCTTATCCAAGGCTGCATCAATGGTGGTATCGATATGCATCTGAGCTATCAAACCATGATATTCCAGGTTGGTCTCATCCAAACTGAACCACTTTCGCTTGATGTCAATGATGGCATTGACGATACGCTCGATGTCGGATTGACGGGTGGCGTAATCGGGCATAGGGAGGAGATTGACATAGCCATTACCTTTATGCTGACCACAATATTGATTTATAGCATATTGTGAAATTATTGAATTCAGATAAGATAAAGTTGCATAACCTTCCGTAACTGAGATATTAGGCAAGCCTATACCTTCCCGAGTAAATATCATACCTTTTTTAAGGATGTGAGCATCCAAAATATCTCCTCTTTTACCAAAACCTATCATACCCTGTCTTTGTAAATGAAGGCTTCTGATATTACAACCAGAATCAGAACGTATGATATCTTCAACAAACTTTGTTGCATCCCTATATGGAAAATAAAAGAGAGTAAACCCACCGCCATTATACATTAGCGAAAAGTCATCAGTCTCGATAACCTCGTAAAAAAGCCTTGGATATATATTCGCAGACAAATCATGCCCTTTCTTTGAATCGAATCCTCTTTCAAAAAACTTAGGGTATTTAAATAGATACAAAGTATTTTCTTCAAAATAATATCCGATTGTTGTATTAGGCAAGTTTGTAAAATCAATAGACTTCGCCACATAAATCCACTTTGCATCTTCACCTCTATTATATGTCCTTATCAATACTTGAAGATTTTCATTCTTTTCCTCAGGATTCACGTCCTGTACATTCATAAACACGCCCTCCACATCAGAGCTTAATTTATTCAGCACCAACGTAGAAGTCTCTACACTTGCATCCAATACGCCCCAACCCGTATCAGCGCAAGCCGTGATAAAACCACAAAGATTGCGACGACGGAAAGCCTCATAGCTCGACTTAATCATTACCGTACGGTCGAAGATTGCTCCCAATTTGCCTTCATCATCCAGCATTTCCTGCATACGATCGAAGAAGGCACACACCAAGTTCTTGCTCCAAGCAGGATAGTTATCATTCATATACTGACTGGTATGCTCACTTCCCTCTCCGAACGGTGGGTTCATAACGATGCAATCGAATCGTTTCTGGCACAATTCGATAAAGGCAAAGCCACGGGTGGCATCTTCCGAAAAGAGCGCATTTTCGTAACCTTCTTCCTCACTCAATCGGGAAGAAAGTTCTTGCAACGCAGTTTGCAGACGCTCTGCGATTTCCTCAAAAAACTCATCCTTATGGTGGCGCAACTCTGTACGAGCCTCATTGGCAGCCGCTATTTCAGCACGACGCTCCTCAGAATCAAAGATATTGGCATTACGGTTCTGATTCACCTTGCTCCAGTTCTTGCGCAGGTATTCGATATCATCGCTGATTTCCTTTTCCATCTTAAAGAGCAGCCCAGCCTCGCCCACATATTTCATCTTGTTCCAAATGGTGGTAAGCAGACGCTGCATCGGCTTGTCAAACTCATCCATCAAACCTTTGAGCAGACGCTTATTGCCAGGCATAGCCTCCGCCAACACCAAATTGCTCCGGGTTATCAAAGGACGCTCAGCTGCATCAAGGTTCATCTGGCTATAACTCTTCTGTGCACGGAGCCAAAGGCTGAGGGCGGCAATCTGCAAGGCACGAGGGTCAATCTCGCAACCATAGATATTATTCTCCAATATCAGCTTAGGCACCTCACGACGGAAACTCTCACGGGTATGTACCTCACGATATTTCTGAAGCAACGAAGGCTGATGATCCCAGGCATCCATATAGATATACTCATATACCTCGTAGAGATAAAGACCAAAGTGCATGGAACCACAGGTAGGATCAAGAGAAAGAATCTCGGTAGGCTCCTTCAGCTTGCGCTCTTCCAATGGCTCACCAGGGCGACGGATCATATATCGGCATTGCTCCTCACCGATGCGGCTCTCACCACGGGTCATCTCATACCAGATACGACCCAAGGAATTGTCGGTAAGGAATCGCACCACATATTCAGGCGTAAAGAACTGGTTGCGCACCGCCATCTCTCGGCTATTGCGAGGCTTGTTGCTCGCTTCGCGCATCTTTCTGCGCTCCTCCAAGGAATTGTAATCCTGGAACATCCATCCCAAGGTTTCGTCCTCTTTCCAGAAATTCACGGTCACAGTATTCTGCTCGTCAAACCAGGCAGAAAGCTGACTGTCGTTGATGAGTTCCAGGAGTTTCATCAATGTACTCTCATCAGGGAAAAGAAGACCGAATGGTGAAAAACGGTCAAAAACTGCTGGCAATTCGATGCTCAGTTCATCGAACACGCTCAACAGATAACAGCGGTAACGCTCATAACGGCTTGCACCCACACTTTGGGCAATACTATCATAAGCCATGAATCCTGCCGACTCATAGCCCCCACGAATACTCTCCATAATCAAGTCACGCTCCTCACACATGCGAAGAGCGCAAAAACGGTTGAGCTGGGTAAAAGCCTGTTCAGCCACCAGCTGACCTACAGCCTGTCGCTCCTTATCGGCATCAGTATCCGTATCAGGCAGAGCAGCCATCAGATGCTGCAAACGGTCGCGCAGCATACGGGCAGTATGCACAATGTCAGTATCCTGACTTGGCAACTGCTCCACACCAATGGTATGGCCATCCGCCCAGATGCCATACCACTGCTGCAACATTTCCGTTACATTCTGCATCAGCAGGTTCTTGGCCGCCGATACAAAACGTTCTATTATCTTCTTTCCGTTTTGAGAAATCATATCGTTTTATTCTTTCAGAATAGCTAAAAATTAGAAAATAAACTCTACTGGCGAATTATCGCCCACCTTGTCCAACAACTGTGTGAGTCGGTCGATGATCTTCTGCAATTCCGCACGAGAAGTAATCTTATGCTTGATACAGAGTTGAGTTGAGCTATACGAAGGAGAATGGAGATGCGTAGGCGTTCCCTTACCAGGATTGTCATCATTCCCTTCTGTGTTTTCACCTGCAGTTGATGACGTGACCGTCGTAACAGCAGGAGCGTTGGCAGCAGCCATCGTCTTGACACGTCCCTCAATAACTTCCACTGCGCCCATCGGCATATAGAATCCAGAAAACTTATTCAGCATATCACGCAAATTGTCGATAGAACTGCCACGACTCTCGATGGTCAATTCACCCAACAGCGTTTCTATCTGCGCACGTTGCTCTTCCTTCAACTTCTCTATTTCGGGATTCGCCAATATAGCCACACGCTTTTTATTAAGCTGTTCGTTGCTCTGTGTCTGGAATTCAAGACAAGCCTGCTGCAGATAAGCATCAAGCTGTGAGCTGAGCTCGGTGATGTCCGACACGATGTTAGGCAAATCAGGATTAGCCACATAGCCATTATACACCTGTCGCACCTCACTCACCTGCTTGCGGAATCCATCAAGGATACCATTTGGTGCCAAATTATCAGCCTCGTCCATCAGTTTCTCCATGTGAAGGAAACGATCCAGGAAGCCAGCTTGTTCGTTACACTTGACAAGTTCCATCGCATATCGAAAAGCCTTCTCACATTCCTTGTCCTTGCCCAACAGGTAAGCAGCCTCTCCACCCTCACTTTCAAGGATGCGATTGGCATAGCCTATCGCTTGGTTGAGAGGATGCAATCCTGCCAAATGCAGATGTTCGAAATGAGGCACCAGCTTAGTCCACTTAGGCATCAGATACTTGATACGCTTGTTGGCAACCTGCGCTATCTGATCCTTGACGGGAGCTGTGCGTGGAGCTCCCAATACGCCCATCAGTATCTTTGCCGCATTCAGCAGTTCAGGAACCGTTAAAGTTCCATCTGTATTGAGAGAAATACTTATCTTTCCAAAAGCATTGTTATTGCCCATGGCAGCCACTGCCGACTCACCAAACACGGTGATGTCCTTGCCCGATACACGAAGCTGTATGCTTCCAGCCTTCAGCATCAAGGCAACCAGATAGCGGATGGTATCCTTTGCCCAGCCATACGGAATGCTTTCGAAATGGGTCATCAGTTCCTGTCCCGTAGCCTCGGAACGAGACGCCACAAAATCCTTTATCTCCATCAAAGCCGGATGAGCAGCATCTATCGTTCCATCGTTCTTCTTGATGATCTTGAACGGATTGAGCGAATCGGGAATGGTGGTAACATCACCAAACGAAGCAAGCTTGTTCACGCAATCGCTCTTCATATTGGCAGAAGCCAACGGATATTTCTCAAACACCTTTTCTGCAATGCCCTTCAAGGCAACCGTCTTGTAGGTATCAGCATTCACCTGCTGTGGAGAGCCACGGAAGATGATTTCGCTGTTGGCCTGCGCCTCTCGGAGCGCACGGATCAACTGCTGTTTCTTCTCCTCTGCCATGTCGCCCTGCGCACGGAGATAAGCCTGTATCTCCTTGTTGGTCTCGTTCTGATGGCGGTTGCGGATGTTCTGGCATTTCACAATCTCCTGCAGCAGAGCCTGCTTGTCTTTATTAAGCGTACAGAGCCAATAGAGGGTACGCATATTTTCCTGTCGGGTACTCTCTGTAAGCAACTGCTGGCGAGTCTCCTCAAAATGTGCACCATTGACAAAACGAACGTTCATCTTCAAACTAGTTGTGTTATAGATGGTGTAAGGACGGTTGCGTTCTGTCAGTTCCACACCTGCGGTGATTGTCTTGCTCGCATACACATTCACGGCAGGAGCAGGAGTCAGCAAGTCTTTCAGCATATCCTGCATCACCTCGGCTTTCTCTACTTCACGAGGCACAATCTTACCACGTTCCTCACGGATGCCCAAGATGGCATTGGTCATAAACTGGTATTTGCCTTCCACCTCCTGCAAGGTAAGCTCATTGGAACCAGAAATCTCGTCAATAATCTCACGCACACGGTTGCGGTCGAGTGTTTCGCTCACCTTGTTGTTCAACAACGCACAGATATTGTCGAAAGACAGGTTGAAGTCGTCAAGCAACTGCATCACGGCGATGGTCTTACAGATGCGCACAGCCAGTTCGTTGCCAGTGTACATACGTACTGCCTTATCTGCAGCCAGGACGATTTCCTTGGCTGAGTTCTTCTGCATATCAGATGACAACACATCATAGAAGTATTCCGGACCCGCCAGCTGTCCGATGGTAGCATCAGCCAAGTGATTGTCCACCAAGATGTCTCGTATCAATCGGATAACCGAACGGAGACCTACACCACCCGTGCGGCTTGCCAGCTTCTGCAAGAGCGAAAGCAGGATATCGATATGCACCGGGAGGAACGGATAGAGGTCGGCAAACGACTGCTCTGTAAGCACCTGATTATAGATGCTACGCTGCTGCACAGCCAAATGGGTATTATTCTTCAAGATGCCTTCGTTTTGATTGAAGAGCTTAACCAGGAATTCCTTGCCCTCCTGCGACTTGCCCAGCAGACGCTTGGTGATAATTTCCTTGATGTCGTTAGCCTCAATATCCACCTTGATAGGGAAACGGTCGTTCAAACGGAATAACTCATTGGAATTGAGTTGCGCCTGACGATTGTCCTCCGTTAGAGTCTGCTGTGCAGTAGCAATCACCCACACATTTCCACGGAACTCATCCTTGAAAATCTGCATCATGCCCTGCACATTCAAGATCAGCTCTACATTGGAAGCCACATACTGTCCTACCTCATCCAAGACAAAGATTACCTTATCCTTTCCTGTTTTTTCCTTAATCAGCTGATAAAGACGCTTGAAACGTTCCTTCTCGTTCAAGGCGCTATTCATCTTGATGTTCTTGAAGCTGGCGCTATCAGGGAAATAGGCAGGCAAGAGTCTTGGCGCAAGACTTGCCGCAATCATATTCGCAGCCAAGTCGTTGCACTGTTCCACTTCCCAGTCCTTGTGCTTCTCTTCCTTCACAATGCGGCAGAATTCCTCATATTTTCCCTCGCTGTGAAGCATATCTACGAAGCACATCACCTTCTGGTCAGTACACTTGGTGATGTTCAACTGTTTCAAAGTCTCATAATACACAATATCACTGACCGTTGAAATATTGCCGGCAACCGACTGAGTACTGAGGTCAATCATCACAACCAGCGGATTATGGCGATTGATGATGGCATGGTGCAAGGCTGTGATAGTTGTATCATGAATGCGACTCAACAACTTATCACCAAAAGTAACGCCATCAATCATCAGGCTCTTATCAAACGACAAGCCCAGATATTTGGCAAAGGAACTCTTACCAGAACCATAGAAGCCTGAGACCCAGATACCAATCTCCTTACTTGAATTATCAAAAGCCGACTGCAAATCGAGAAGCACGTCCTCATAGTTCTTGTGCAGTTTGTCCGTAACGACATACTCCCGAATTTCATGGTCCAAATCTTCCGTGGTATTGGCACCAAAGGTGACAACACTCTCAATCTTACGGTTGAGCTGTTTGGAAGGATCGAATAATTCCTGTATCTTATGCATAACTGATTATCTTTAGAAGTTAATGGAACGGTAATTTCCGTCCTGGTTATAAATGCCGAGGAAAGAACGGGCAGTGCCTTGCGTTTCTCCCGGATAAAGCACCAACATTGGAATCTGAATCTGGTTGTAGATATTGTTCTCTACAGCGCCAATCATATAGAAAGGATGAAGCATCTCCACATCCCGGATAACCAAGAGCGGATTTTCTTCTTCAGCCAACAGTTGGTCTTGCTTCTCCAACAGAGCTTTCTCTATATACCTGTCGTTCACAATGGCCTGTTTGATGCTATTATAGAGTTCTGGCTCTTCCACATCGGGGTCGGTCCAAATATCCAGATAGTCATTCGTATTGATAAACCTATCAATGACTAGCCCCATAGAAAATTCATGGGCATGAAATCCCATGTATTCCGCCTTTGGTTTCAGAAACGAGTCAATCAATCCTCTAACCACGAAGGCATCCTCGGGCTGATATACCATATACACAATAGGGCTGTAGCCAGTAGGCGACAACTTGCTTGGCGACTTCAGGTAATCCAAAGCCCTTTCTATCTTATTCTCATAATGTAGCATCAATAAATTCCTCCATTGTTTGATAGTTCCACGAAATGGTGAGCAATTCGCCCGAGCACTGGGCAATATAGCCACCCTTGATATTCATATCCATGATGCGATCCCGCAAAGTGTATTTGTCCAACCCAAACAACTGCCAATCCTCATGATTCCAAATTGCCATATCTGAAAGACCAGCGAAATGAAGTTCATGCATTAAGTAGAGCAATACAAAATTAGAGATTTCATAAGGTAAGATATCTCCATTGCGAGCCACAAAACCAAAATCCACCAACACAGCCTTTATATAAGAAGCCTGTCGTTTTTGTATGCTTTCTCCCCACTTCGCCTTTCCTTCATCTACAATGCCCTTAATAAACATAGTGATTCGATCACGTTCCAACTTTTGTGTCTGATTCACACGCAAAACATTCAATTCATTCACTATAAAATCATACATAACGGCATTCTCTCTTGCACAGTAAAGCATCAATAACTGTTTAAACTGAGATAACAGCAAACCTTTTTTTCGGATGGCACCCAACCACAACATTACATGAGGTTCATGCTTCATGAAGCGAGGATAGAATACCAATTTGACGATGTCCATGCTACGCATGTCAGAACATCTACTAAGCAAGTTTTGCTCATGTACACATTGGGCGAGAGATTCCCTTGTCGTATGCTCATCACATACGGACAACAACGTAAGTGTTTCCTCTATCAGTCCACACCCCTTCGCCAATGCAATCGTATATTTCGTATTCCTTGTCATTGCATATATGGGAATGATTTGACATTCTCCTGAAACGAATATCTATAATGAGAGGCACACAGACGCAAGAGATTGTCGATTTCATCTTGCCGATAAGCTCCAATAGGAACAGTTGTAAAGCAATGGTCTGTCGCAATAGTATCCATACTCTGCAGATAAACATCCGCATCGTCACCAAGACTTGCAACATCCATTTTTTCTTTTTTCAGATAGTCCATTATCATCCTTTCTATCTGTGCCGGTAGCTTAAAGAGATAAAAGACGCCACCCAAGAACATGCCGTGAGCTTTGCGCATCAGTTCCATCACTAGATTATAATAGGCGATATTACCAGATTTTGGGAAAATGTAATTCATCATCTCAGATGCGCCACTTTGATCTACGCCTTCCCAAAATCCAGCTTTTACGCCAGCCTTATATACAGCCATGCGCATTTTGATTATATCATAGATATTCTGTTCTGTCATGCTAGTATTTTTTGATTATAATCGCAAATATAAGAATTATATCTGAAATAGCACCATTTTACCTGCATTTTATATGAAAGTTTAACGTTAGTGGAATCTAATGGAGAAGATGAGCCACGGTCGTACAACCAAAAGGTGTATAGTCGTACAACTAAGAGGTATATAGTTGTACGATTAGAAGGTGTTCCCACTAGGCTCAACAGGTCTGTTGACAGCAGTCGGCAGGCATACGCTTGCACCCCAAAAAATACTTACTTGTACTCTAATATTTATGTACTTGTACTCAGAAAGAAGAATTGTGCCTAACAAAGGTTTCTTCTCGTTTTCTTAAGGGAAATTATTTTTTTCCTTAAGGATATTTATTTTTTTCCTTAAGGAAATAGTTTCATAGGGTTCTGACAAAAAAACGGGTGCATTCCGCTTTTTTGACGAAATGCACCCATCTATATTATTAATGTATATAATACTAGGATTATTCTACATCATTGTTATGATCCAAAGAATCGTTGAAATCCTTAGGAGCCTGCTCCTCGTTACGATGTTCATAACGACGTGGCTGACGAGCTGGACGCTCACCACGGCCCTCATGACGATCATCACGACGACCACGACGCTCACCGCGCTCTGGACGTGGACGACGCTCACGCTCTACGTAACCCTCAGGCTTCTCCATCAACACACGGTGAGAAAGCTTGTACTTACCAGTCTTAGGATCAATCTCCATCAACTTCACCTTGATCTTGTCGCCTTCCTTGATGCCAGCCTCTTCAACTGTCTCAAGACGCTTCCAGTCAATCTCAGAGATGTGGAGCAAACCATCCTTACCAGGGAGAATCTCTACGAAGCAACCGTAAGGCATGATAGAACGAACAGTACCCTCGTAAACCTCACCAACCTCAGGAACAGCTACGATAGCCTTGATCTTAGCCAAAGCTGCATCGATAGAATCCTTGTTAGGAGCAGATACCTGTACGTGACCCTTACCATCAGTCTCCTCGATAGTGATAGTAGCACCAGTATCCTCCTGCATCTGCTGGATAATCTTACCGCCAGGGCCGATAACAGCACCGATGAACTCCTTAGGAATATCGAATGCTACGATACGTGGAACCTGTGGCTTCATCTCAGCACGTGGCTCAG
>ERZ1035048.250-NODE-250-length-17904-cov-16.234635_pt1 | contig 17904 bp, 14 predicted proteins | sample MGYA00520587_ERZ1035048 | MGnify/ENA primary metagenome ERZ1035048 (study PRJEB33766, sample SAMN09781693) | gut metagenome | biome: gut microbiome | host: Homo sapiens | place: Madagascar | study: EMG produced TPA metagenomics assembly of the PRJNA485056 data... | reverse complement strand
TTAATGTGTCCATTTTAAAATTTAAATTTACTACTAAAAAACGTTTTAATCTTTTCTTACTCACTTAATTTCGGATAGGTGATTCACTAACCGCAAATCCCGGCCACAGGATGTGCTATTAACACACCATACCCAGGGGACTCTAAGTGTATCCCCGAAATAATCGGACTGCAAAATTACACATTTTTATTTGATTATGTGTAAGTTACGAGCCGCAGTCCCTATCTTTTATAATTATTTAACTTAGTTTGTCGTGTTTTGTTATTTCCATCCGTTTTTATGGCTTTCAGGATGACCCAAGCATCATTCTGCCGGGGCATCCACAGTATAAACAAAACATCCTCTCTAAAAACCATCTGATTCTCTCTATATATAATAAGGTATATGAGATATAATAAGGTATATGAGGGCATAAAAACAGCAATGGGATTTCGATACCCCTATCGAAACCCCATTGTAATTCTTGTATAAGTAAAAGATGATGAAAGCGTTTCACAACGCCGTTTTATTTTTTCTGGTGCAAAGGTACAACAAAAACCGTCTGCTAGGGGGTAATTTTTAGCATATATGGGGGTAAAATCTATTTTTTCAGCATATATCAAGTCAAAATTACCCCCCCCTAAACGATTTTTACTACCTAACTCATCTTTTTTCAAGGTCAAAATCTAAAGAAAAAGAACTTAAAAATACGATTACTACCATACCAATGAAACTATTTCGGGGATAGGAATGAAACTATCCCCGGCTACCAATGAAACTATTCCCAGGAATATCTATGAAACTATCCAGGAATATCTATGAAACTATCCCTTCATTAGATGACGGTAATCCAGATACCTTCCCCTTGATTCTCCGCTGCCTGAATGCGATTCATCAGACGATGGAGCCAGATGCGGGAGTTCACCACCATACCCTTTACCCGATTCTCGCCCACCAGAATGCAGCCCTGGGTATCGTCGGGATAGTTGCCGGCATGGATGCGGATGCCCTCGAAACCGGGAACACCCTGCACATACGGAAGCCACTTCTTGAATCGGCGCGACTTGGTGATAAGTACACGATACGAACCCTCGGGGATGGCGGTATGCCCCGGAATCTTTCTCGCCACCTTGCCGCTCTCTCGACTGAAACGGGCATTCTCCTCCTCCGGCTTCAGCTCCACGCCCTTCAGGTTACGCCAGGTTGGCTCCAGGGTGTCACAGAAGTAGCTCTCCTTAGACAACTTCTCCAAATCAAAACTATGCACGAAACTGCGCTTGTCACCGGCTGTCTTGCCGCTAAGCACCTTGCGCTTCACATCACCATCAGCCAACAGATAAAGTCGGCCGATGGTATAAGTATTCTTCTTAGCTATACGCTCTAAAACTATCTCCATAAGTAAATCAAATTAAATTAAAGTTTAGAAATTAAGATAATTCCTGCCCATCACATCTGTATTTCAGCTTCGTAAAACTGTGATAACTGTTACTGTGATAGTTCTCGCTGCCACGTTTCACGTATTTTCTATAGACCCAGGTAGAAAGCAGATGCGCCGTACCCTCTTCCGAGAGTCCCAGGGCTGCACGAGCCTCCACCACCTGCTGCTCGGTAAACGTATCCGGCAACGACTGGAGGAGATTGGAAGGACCACGTTTGTTGGAATGCTCGCCCACATTGTTCGCCTTCTGGATGTCCTCCTCGAAGAAACGCATCTTGCACCACAGGTCGTAACGCTCACTCCAGCGGATGAAATCCTCTATTTCCGGCTCCCATCTGCAACCATTGGCAACATAGAGCACGCACGCCTTGAGATAGGCTATCACGTTGGCACGGAACGTGAAGTTCTCGTAGATTCTGTTCTGGGTAACCTGCGAAAAGTCCGCATTCTCCTCACTCAGAATCTCAGCCAAGTGGTAAGCCTCGGGGCAATCTATCAAGCCGGTAGCCATACAGAGGTTCTCGATATAGGGCTTCAGCTCCTTGCGAAACTGATCGTCGTAGGTGCCATACACCGGAATCTTATCGCCGATTTCTCTTTCGGGAATGGTACAGAAGTTGATTCGGCTCAGCGGACCGTCAGTCAGCACCTTGGAGAAATAACGCTGTCCCTTCTGGATGGTGGTAGAGGCATTCCAGTTGAAACGTACGGTTACTCGCTCGGTGACACTTTGGGTTCCCACTCGTGTTTGTCCATATTGATTACCTGGGTCAAAGGCGAGGCACATGATACGGAAATGCTGGTTGCCGATACCTTTCAGGGCATCAAACTGGTCAATCTCGTTGAGCGAAGTATAGAGGAAGTGTCCTTTGGCTTCTGCCGTACGCATCACGAAGGCAGGGTTGGTCATATCCGCATCTATCTCCTGTATAATGAGATTATCCGGTCTTTTGCGCTTATCCTTGTTGGCACCCTTGCGCATCATCTCCTCTTTCCATTCCTTCTCACGCTTCAGGTTTTCCTGGTCACGCTTACGGATATCCTCCATAATCATCGAAATCGGCATCTGCACACAACTTTTACCTGCACCTGTTCCTGCAAGGAGGCAGGTCATCAGGGTGGCTTCGTGCTCCACGTTGTCGATATATCTGAATCTGGTATTCCAGAGATGGGTAGCCAGCGGAGGGAAAATAGCGTGCGCCACAGCCGGCTGATAAATCTCCGGCGTCTTCGAGATCAGCAGTTCCACCAGCTTCGGCAGTTTCCCCGGCATAGGAGGTGGAGGCGGATAAGAGGCGTTACAACTTTGAACACAGGCGTTACTTTGAACATTAAGCATTGAACCCGCCAGGCGTTCCGGGGATTTGCAATCCCTTATGTGTTCCGGGGATTTGTAATCCCCGGCAAGCAAGCTCTTAGCAGCCTGTTCCGCCAAGGCATTCACCCGAATCACATCCCTAGAAAACGGTTTGGAGCTGTCCCCATATTTCGAATAGAAATCATGAATCAGCTGATGACAGTCATTCTCCTGATAATAGCTCGGCATTCTCTTCGCCACCACCTTCATCAGTTCCTCCTCACTCATCACACGAGAAGCGCCAGCGCTCATAATAGCGAGCAGAGAGGAGTGTCTTGACCCGACGGTATCGATATTCATCCCCTTCAGTCCTGCAGAATCCTGGAAGAGGTCGAAGGCTATGAGATTCTTCTCACTGGCACTTTCTGCTTCTTGGGCTGCCAGTCCGCCAGCTTTCTGAGAACCTCCAGTATGGCTGATATAATCATCATCAGCACGATGGCTATTACCAGGTTGGGCAGGCTGAATAGCAGCGCCAGAAGGAACAGCAGAATGGCTGTTAGTGCCCTGAAATCGATTGTCTTGAACATCGTCATTACTTTGAACTTTAAGATTTGAACTTTGAACTTTGTGATTACTATCATTAGGTACTTGCCCCTGAAAGTCCCCCGCCAGGCGTTCCGGGGATTTGCAATCCCCGGCAAGCAAGCTATAGCGAGCCGTCCCCCTTCCATCAATCGTAAGCCCACGCTTCAAGAAAGCCTCTCTGCGGGCTTGAATCTCCTCATCCGGCAGCACCCCATACCACTCCTTGGAGCGGTAAATCTCCGAGTCCTTATCCGTGATAAAGATGATTCGCTCCGGCGTGATGCAGCTCTTGTCGTAGGGAATCCCAGCCGCCTCGCAATACGCCTTCTGCGTCTCTTCTATCGTCATGCCCATCGGCATACGGATATCAATATGCAGCTTCTTTCTAGCCGAATACTCCAGATGCAGCAGCTTCCCCTTCCAAATCGTGTTGCTGCAGTTCAGCTCACGAGCCTTCTCCAGTGCAGCATCCACATACTCCACATCATCCACATCAATAGTCGTCTGAAAGAGGAAACTTTCAGGCACCGCATCCTCACTAGATCGGTGATTATTCCTGAACTTAGAATAATGAATGGCACGGATAGGCAGCTGTCTTTTCAGCCCCTCGCGTGCCTTCTTCACCGCCTTTTCATCACCAGCATCTACGCCGGGGATAGCCTTCTCCCCACGTATCTGCGCAATCACACCCTTCAGCCACGGCTGTGCTATCAGGTTGTCATAGACATACAGGGGCTGGGAAGAATTCAATCTTCCCATATTGCCCTTGCGTGCCGGATTTAAAGCCATTACCTGTTGCTTTATCGCCATATTTCCATTATTAATGATTATCCCAAATTCTTCACCTCATACAGTTCAGCAAGCTCCCAGAATCTGTGGGCCAGATCATGGATAAACTTCCTGCCCTTCTCGGTCCATACCAGATAGGTATGCGTAACCGCCTTGCCCATCTTCTCCTTTCTGCCATCGCATTTCGGATCCAGGAAGGCATTGTATCGGGTGCGGCTCTTCGCCAATCCCATGTGCGCATACTCCGCATAGAGCATATACTGCCCGCTCTGGTAATACTGGATATGCAGGGCGCACAGCGAGCGGTTCAGCTCCTGCGCCGTGATACCCAGCTCCTTCGCCACCTGGGTGGTGGTGAAGCTGGAAACGGAATCCAAGACATTATCCGAGTAGATCGCTTTCGGCAGAAGCCCATCCACCTGGTGCTCCAGATGGATGATGTTCTCACCCTTTCGGGCGATATTCACCACCTGCTCATCCACCACGCCGTTCAGTCTTCGGATTTCCACATCCTGCTCACCGATGAGTTTTCTCTGCTGCTCCAGCAGCATCTCCTTTTCCTTCAGGGTAGCCCGGAGAATCTCTTCGGCATTGCGAATCGTCTCCTCCTCGCTCTCCCCCTCATGCACCGGGATATAACCGCCCGTCTTGCGAATCTGCGGCAGCACCACCGAGGTAACCCAATCCTTGAACTTCACCGCCGTAGCCAGTTTCGAACCGAGCACCAGAGCATAGAAGCCGCTCTCGTTGACGAAGATCATCTGGACAACCAAAACCCTTCCACTACATTCGCCATAGCGGTTTTTAACAGTTCTAGTGACACTATATTTTATAGTATCACTAGACCTAACACGCTGTTTTACTGTATCATACGCTCTCTTATACCCGAGCACATCACACAAATCCTTTGCACAGAACCAAGGCTCGCCCTTCTCATCAGTAACGGTGCGAACCGTTCCGAACTCCGGATTTTCAAACACAGCCACCTGCGCAGCCTGTTTCTTATTGGCTTCCTTCTTGTCAGCCACCTTCTTACCAGTCTGCACACTCTTTTTGGCAGAGCCGGCATTCTTGCCATCCTCTGCCTTCTGAATCTTTGAATTAATCATAAGCCCCAAAAAATAAGTAAATATATAAAAGGTACCCGATGGATACCTTCGTAAAAAATACACGCTAAAAGTTTCCGCACATATTTTATCTTTATCAGAATGCAAAACAAAAAAGCTAATAAAATGTATCAACCTTGTCAAAGACCGATGGGCTGATACGCTGCGCCACTTACAACATGGCAGGAAAACTATCCCAGCATCCTGGCGATAGAAAACGCAAAAGCCCCAGACCTCAGAACCGGTATCGTTCTGAAATCTGGGGCAAAAGTAGAAAGAATACTCCGTTACGCCTTTTCCGCCGAATGCGCCAAATTGAATTCGGCGGAAACAAGAAAGGGGCAAAACCATCGTCTTGCCCCTCTATATCAATATCTTACAGAGATATAATTATTTTCTTTACGTCAAATGAAGTCTATCATTCGGCGCAAGATTCTATATATTGTGAGACTTTGCGAAATCCTCCACAAAACCCTCTACCTCATAATCTATATTCCCGTCATTGATCTTCTTTCTGATATAATTGCCATACGACTTTTGGGTAACACCCAGTTCCAGATGACAATCATCGTGCAGAAAACGAGTGATGGATGAGCCATTAGGAACACCAGCACTCACATAGCCCTGATTAGACCAACGCAGGAAAAACGCCACCACACTCTTGTTCAACAAACCATCGGAAGTGGAAAGCTGACTGTCCGAAATATGATGCAGCTTGAGATATTTCACAAAAGCATCCGCCATCTTCCCGGTAAGCCCCACATCCTTTTCACCCTCAGGAGTAGAAAAGAGATTCTCGGCACTTCTTCCCGCAGAAGATGAAGCACACTTCACCTTAACACTCTGTTCAAAAACAACTTCATCGGTATCATTCTTCATTTCAGAAGAATCATCGGAATCCTTATGTTGATGTTCATGACTCTCATAATAGTTCTCTATATAGGTTACGGAACCTGCAAAATGGAAATTTCTACTCATCAGTATGTGGTTTTGTGTCTTCATCAGAATTCTCGTAATTATTCTCTATATATTTGCTATTAGACTGTACATACACAACATTCTTGTACAAGCAAACACCACCGTTTTTACACAAAAAACGGATAATTCTAAAAAATGATATTCTATCCATATCTTAAGTAGTTTAAATTATTACTAAAACTTGATATGGTCCTCTAATTGGTACGCGGAGGGCTAGACTAGAATAGCCAAGGAGAGCTTCTTAGGGTGGCATCCTCGATGCCGGTAGACAAGTCTTCCCTAGGTAAGTGTATTAGTTCGTTTCATGTTGATTTTTTTAGAAAAATGTTATTGTTATTCATTATTTATTTTTAGGCACAAAAAGCTTTTGGTATTTTGCTATATGTACTTCCAATTTGTTAAGTTGCTTCAAGTCTTTCGCAAAAGTAATCCACTGCGAAAAGGCTTCATTGAAATTCTTCTCAAACTGACTCTTGTCAAACTTCTTACTTTCCGCCGTATGTCGTTTAGTCACTTCTTCAACGATTCTATCCCAATTATATAGGATACAGCAGCACCATCTTCTCTGCTGCAAAGGCTGAAGACTTACACATCTCTTCAGCACTCTGAGCACTGTATCACACTTTATATGCGTGATATTAGAAAACTGATATGCAGATATCTGTTCAGCTTTGCCACCAATAAATGAATTGAGATACAAGATGATGCATTCTTCCTGTATCTTATCAATTCTTTTGTCTAGCTGAGCTAAATTCTCCAGAATCAACACCCTTCTATGTTCTGCTATATCCAGCATATTAATTGTAAATTTATGCGAATTTACTACTAATAGTTGGAACAGCCAAATACATTACCCACATAGCAAAAATAGGAGGGTGTCTTTTTCAGAAACGTTAATACTTGAACAAAAATTAACTACAGAATAACAAAAAAAAAGAGAGAAAGTGCGCATTTTTAGTGCTACACTTCCTCTCCTCAACTTTTATGGATGGGTAGGTAATTCTATTACCATTTCCACAGCTATTTCGTCACGGCATTATACAATTCCTGATAATCCTTGACAACATCGTAAATGTAACCATTCTCGCTGATGGCTGCAAAATGCTTGCGGGCACACGCTATCTTGCTTCCCTCGATGCCTCGCAGATGTGAACCCTGGATATCATTACCCTTGGTTTCTGCCACAAAATAAACATGCTTCACGCTGCCATCACGGAATGCCACAGCCCAGTCGGGATTGTATTTGCCCATAGGCGTGTTGATGTAGAAGCCACGAGGCAGTTTGGTATAAACCACCACGTCATCCTGACGCTCCAGAGACTCGGCAAAGTTCTTCTCTATACCCATACTGTCGAGCACTACGAGGTCGTAGAGCGACTTCTTTGACTCTATGGCATTGATACCCAACTTGCCTCTCAGAGCATCCACCGTAAAGATGTCGGTAGAGAACTCATCATTCAGTTTCTCGTATGTAATACTCTGGATAACGGCAAGAGCCTTGCAGTCGTTGATGATCAGTCCAGCCTTGATGATGAATTCCTCCGGATTCATCTTGAACATGCTGAATGTTTCCGGCTTGATACCCTTCAGGATTTCCACGATGGTCTTTCTTGTCAACCCCGTAGCCGTTACCAGCTGACCTATCAGGTCGTATGTCACTTCCTTGCCCACAGCTTCCGTTACATGGATGGTCCGCACATCGCCCTGATTCATTGCCACGCCCGCTTCAAGCGACTCCTTGTCTCTGATTTCATCCATCGAACCGCCTTCTACCACGATGCGGATTTCCGTAACCCTCAACTTTTCATCAAGTTCCTCGATGGCTTTCTTCACAAGACCAGAAGTTTCAAAGCTTACCTGATAGTAGGTGCGGCGGTTGATGCGCTTCCAGAGATTCTGGAACTCCTTCTTGGCAAAATTGTCCTTCTGCAACTTGGCAAGCTTAGGCTTTCTACCATTCTCCGGTCTTACAGCCGCAGGATCAAAGACGGTATCAAGGGCTGCAATAATGCCCTCCCTCCAATCATTAGCCTTACCGAAGTCGAGCCTGTCATTGCGCTTATCCTCAAAATACTGAGCAGTCAAAGCACCGTTATCATCCACATAATCTTTACGGATGAGGGCATTATAGATAGCTCTTGCCTGATTGACGTCAAACTTGCCATTGGTTCCATCTGCCATTGTATAAGACCTGCCCTCGAAAAGGTTGGCTGTGATGATGATTGGTCGGTCGGCACAGTCTTCTGCCATTTCCGTCTGCAGTTTCTTGGCGAAATCATCATAGCTCTCGCTGGCTATCACGGTGAGGATATTGGTATCAAACACATGGTCACCCAATACATCCGCATCCTGGCGTTCACCCTTCTGATTCACGCAAAGGCGCATACCTCGACCCACTTCCTGGCGCTTCTTGGTCTCATTATCCGAGTTCTTCAAGGTGCAGATCTGGAACACGTTTGGATTGTCCCAACCTTCCTTCAAGGCGGAGTGCGAGAAAATGAAGCGGACTGGCTCGTTCAGCGAAAGCAGACGTTCCTTATCCTTCATAATCAGGTCGAAGGCACGCTCTTCGTTCTCTCCCTGCTTTTCCTTCGATTCCACCGCCTTGCCCTTCTTATCCATGGAGAAGTAGCCCTGATGCACCTTGGATGCCGCATTGCGAGGGTCTGAAAGATAGCGCAGATAGGCTTCATCCGTAAACGATGGCAGCATTTCTGAAAGCACTCGGGTATATTCTTCCTCAAACATCTTGGCAAACTTACCCTTGCTATCCTCGCCTTCATAGAGACGGTAACTGTCCACATGGTCGATGAAGAACAGACTGAGCACCTTGATATGCTGACCATACAGCTGGCGCTCACGCTCCAGATGGGTGCGGATGGTTTCACGAATCTGAATACGACGGATATAGTCTTCGTTCACACTGCCCACGGCATCGCCTTCATGCAGAGTCAGACCGTTGAGGAAGCGGACGAAGCCCTGCCTGCCGTCTATGCGTTCTACGATGAAGTTGTTGTCATACTCGGCAAGTCCGCCACTCTGCTCCTTCAGGTTGAATCGCTCATCCACGAGTCGGCTAACCTGCTTCGTACCGGTCTGCGTCTTGATGTCGAAGCTGATGCGAGCCTGCGGATTGCCCTTGCCGATGACGATTTCCTCCAGATAGACGTAGCCGTTGGTGGCGGTACTGCCTATCTGTCTGATACCCTTCACCTCAATCTTCTTCACCAGTTTCTGGTTGTAGGCATCGATGGCATCCAGCTTATACACCATATTATATATATCACCCTTGCGGTGGGTGGCACTATACAGAAGGGTAAAGAGCGGCTTGAACATGGCAATACCCTTACGGGTCTTGTTCTTCTTGTCCACACCCAATACCGACTGAGGTTCATCGATAATCATGATAGGATGGGTCTGTGCCAGCACGTCGATAGGACGGCGAGAGCCGAACTCATCACGGCGCTCGAAGATGATGCGGGCAGCCTTATCAGCTTTCTTCAACTTGCCTTTCTCCATCTTATCGGTTGACTTCTCTTCATCCATAGATGCGTTGAATGCCTGGGTATTGATAATCATCACGTGCATACCGGCATCGCTGGCAAAGGCATCTATCTTACTGAGTTGCTTGGAGTTATACATAAAATATTGCATGCGCTTGCCGTATTCCTGGGCAAAATGCTCCTGCATGCTCTCAAAGCTCTTCAATACGCCTTCACGGATGGCGATGCTTGGCACTATCACCACAAACTTGGTCCAGCCATAGCGGGCATTCAGTTCATACATGGTCTTGATGTAGGTATAGGTCTTACCCGTACCCGTCTCCATTTCGATGGTGAGGGCGGTACCTACGCCTTGCAGCTGCTGCAGCTGCTCAATGGGTTTCAGTCCTTGCTCTGTCTGTATGGCTCTTACATTCTCGCAGACGGCTTCCGGTGCGAGGATGACGTTCTTGTTGCCAAAGCCTTTTACTACAAAGAGGTCTTGATTAACTCCCTGGTCCACGATATGGTCGCTCAGTCCGTCGCTTTTGGGCTGACCGGTAAAGGCATTAGCCACAGCCAGCGCCGCTTCGGTTTGGAAGCGTTGATGTTTATATCTGAGTTTCATAGGCTTAAATCACTCTAATATTCTTCACTACTTCCTGGTCGCTCCAATCCAGCTTCTGCTTGAAGGTCTCGTATATATTAATCTTGTCGGCATCCTGGGCAAAGCAACTGTCACGGAAAATGACACGCAAAGGCATCTTTTCTGCCATGGCTTTTACTACGTTTTCTGATACGTTCTCGGCGAAGCAGGCCACCAGGTCGCCGTCGTTCACGGTATAGATGGTCTTGCCATCCACCTCTTCCTGGGTCATAGGCAGAGAGAGCTGAACGCCCCAGTCGAGCATGCATCCAAAGAGCAGGTCGAGGTCGTTTCGGTCAGCCTTGATGTTGTTCAGGAACAGATCGAGATCGTCCTGATTATAATCCTTTGGAGAACGTTTTACATCCTCGTAATTACCTTCTTCGAGACGGAAGACACGGAAGCCGGTATCGAGGTCGGCAGTGGTAAGAGGAGATTCCTCCTTAATTTTCTTGCCGGCTCTTCTTATTCTTTCCTTAGCGATATCCGGGATGGTGTTATAACCAGCCTTTCTTGCTTCGCTATCTTCCGGAGTTTCTTCGGGAAGCAGAACCATGATATATTGACGGTTGCCTCCATCTTCTGCATTGAGCTGCATCACGGCGTGGGCGGTGGTGGCGGAGCCAGAGAAGAAGTCGAGGATTAATGAACTAGAAGAAGTTCCTGTTTGAATAATAGTTTTTATATATTTCGTTGATTTCGGGAATGACATATAATCACCACCAAGGATTGCCTTTACCTCTTGTGTTCCTATTTGATTATTTAAAATCTTATCCGACCATATTGTTTTATACTTTCTTGTTCGTTGTTCTCCATCTTTATTTAGATAATCCTTAACAAAGATATCGAATTCTCTTCGAGTAGAAACAAGCCTAGCCACTAGTCTATTGCTTTCATTTATACATTTCTGTTTGCCCCACATCCAACGGCCTTCTCTACCATCTGATTTCTTAGGTATTACTTCTTCCCAGTCTTCAACATAAGTCAAAGAAATAGAAGAGTCTTCAGGGTTCACCCAAATAGGGAAAAACATTTCTGGTCTATCTTCTCTTAGTGAAGCAACACCTCTCTGCCGCAACCCCAACAAGCGATAACGTCCAATTTCATCTTCATATTTATACTCAGCTTTCTGCTTTTCTGAAAGAGACATTCCGTTAATAGTTGCAGAATCGATATTACCGGCATAACACAACAAATATTCATGGCTTGTAGCAAAAAAGGCATCAGATTGTCTTCCTCTTGGATTATTTTCAATGACCAATTGAGCAATTTTATTGCTCTCTCCAAACACCTCATCGCAAATCTTTCTCAGATTCTCAACCTCGTTATCATCAATAGAGATAAAAATCACACCATCCTCTGTCAACAGCGTTCTCGCCACCATCAATCTCGAATACATCATAGAGCACCAATCCGAATGAAAACGTCCATTCGAATCCATGTTCTTGATATATTTATTACCCAACTCATCTACTGAACCCGAAGCCTCAGCATACTCATCAGCAGACATCGCAAAATCATCATGATAAACAAAGTCATTACCCGTATTGTAAGGCGGATCAATATAAATCATCTTTACCTTACCCAGATAAGACTTCTGGAGAAGTTTAAGCACTTCGAGATTATCTCCCTCAATATAAAGGTTTTGGGTATTATCCCAATCCACACTATCCTCCTTTACGAGACGCAGCGTCTTCTTAATAGGCTTCAAAACTTCGGCACGAGCTGCCTGCTTGCCAACCCAGTTGAACTCGTATGCCTCAGGAGCATCTTCCACTGCGTTGTCACCAAGAAGCTGGCGAAGTACGTCAAAATTAACTACACGTTTTTGCCCCCCCCGTATCAGGATCGGCTACCTCTGTAAAGCACGATGGCGCAATCTGATAAAGTGCATCCAGATTCAGCTGCGCTCCATCTGCCGACTGCAATTCCATTCTATTTGGTCTATCCATATAATTTATTATTTTTATTATTGCTTGCTATTTTTCTCCAATTCTGCCTCAATATCCTCAATACTAGGTAATGAACTCTTAAACTCTTTAGGCAGCAAGTTAACCCCCTCAAACTCAGAGATTCCTATCGGCTGATTATAACCTTCAAGAGAATATTGCGCAAATATATTATCTTTCGATTTACAGATGAGCAAACCAATCGTAGGATTGTCAGCATCACTCTTAAGTGTATGGTTTACAAACGACATGTAGGCTGATAGTTGTCCCAGATATGAAGGTTCAAACTCGGTAACTTTCACCTCTATCACCACATAACTATGAATTCGCGTGTTGTAGAAAAGCAAATCAAGAAACTGCTCTTTCGAACTAACCTGTAAACGATATTCTTGCCCCATAAAGGCAAAACCGCTTCCCAATTCCATAAGAAATCGGATAATATTATCTATGAGAGCCTGTTTCAGTTCTTTTTCTTTGAAACCTTCTGTCATCGTCAGGAAGTCAAAGTTGTATGGATCATGCAACAATTCCTTTGCCAATTCACTCTGTGGTGTAGAAAGTGTGTTACAGAAATTGTTCACAGCATTACCTGTGCGTTCGTAAAGATCTGTGTCAAGATGGTTCAACAATACAGCACGACTCCAGTTTCCCTCCATTGCTTTTGCAACAAAAAACAATCCTTTCTGTACATCACCCTTTATCTTGTCAAGGATGAACTTATGGTGTGTCCATGGTATTGAAAAAAGCATCTCCGCAATGTCTTGCTCCTTTTCTCCAACTTGAGGTAAGAATTGAACAGAATGTGGTGTTTCAATTTTTCCCCCAACTTGGGGGAAATTTATAACTATCTGAGAATAAGTAGTATAGAACTTTTTGATATAATAGAGATTCGTCTTAGAAAAACCATTCTCTTCCGGCATAGCATCCTTCAAATCCTGACTCAGCGTTTTCATAATGCCTTCACCCCATCGCTCTTCAATATTCATATTTACCATATCTCGCCCAAGCTGCCAATAGTATATCAGCAACTCACGATTCACCTTCACAGCAGCCTTAATCTGTGCACTGCGAAAGCGATGTTTCAAATCCGCAACCCATGCGGCATATTCTTTATCTGTTGATATTAATTTACTCATATATCTATTGATTATTTAGTTCATTTTTTCTTTTTCCCACTCAGCAACCTTCTTCTTCAACGCCCGAGCCTCGTTGTTCAGAAAAAGAGGCTGCAGCTATTGACACACGAGATCCTTTAGATAATTTGGTCTTCAAATCATCTATCACCCGTTCTGATATGTTGTTTATAACCTTAATCAATTCCATGTTCAATTCGTTGATTTTTATAAAGTTACGTTGTTCCTAAGTTCTACTTTATTTATTTTATCCTTCAAAAGTACAACAATATTTTGGAACAAGCAAGAGATTTCTTCAAAAGTTTCAGAAAAAGTTTTTCAGCAGCATGTTGACAAGCAAATGAAATCACCCCAAAATCCGCAACTAAGCCCTTTCAGCCTGTTCAACCGTACAGTTAGAAAAGGTGCCGCATTATTACAACTACCAGCTGATACCGCCTAGCGGACTTGCGTTCTTGAAAAACTAAAAAAGGGTGCGTTATAGACTTATGACACACCCTCTTATATCTTGTCAAGAAAACCTATTAATACTTCTTTGCCAACGACTTCAATGTCGTTTCACACCATCCCCTCGGCAGCTTACTATATTGGGGATTATTACAAGTGATTGATGCGTTTGAGCAATTGTTTAATCTTCCTCTAATTTCTTTATTTCTTCATTCTCCTCAAACTCCTCAATCCATTCCTTCACCTTGGCTTGCAGCAAGGCTTTGTCGGGCAGATAGAGCTGGTAAGCCGCTGCATAGACGTTTGCGTCTTTAGGAAGAGTGAGTTCTACAAGTGCATCGTTTTTCCGTTCGCAAAGCAAGATACCAATCGTCGGTTTTTCAAACTCCTGTTTTATATGCCTGTCATAATAGTTCACATACATCTGCATTTGCCCCAAATCTTGATGTGTCAATTTGCCCATCTTTAGGTCAATGAGTACATAACATTGCAGCAGGCGGTTGTAGAACACCAAATCAACAAAGAAATGTTGCTCGTCAAAAGTAAACCTCTTTTGTCTTGCCTCAAAAAGAAATCCCTTGCCTAATTCGAGCAAGAACTGTTGCATTTTATTAATAATAGCATTTTCTAACTTCGATTCAGAATATGCTGTATCTGGATTTAATCCTAAGAATTCCAATGTCAGAGGATTCTTTATTACATCAGATGACTTTTCTACAGTTTGCCCCTCTTTAGAAAGTCGCATTACTTCTTCCTTGTTACGGCTTAATACCAAACGCTCATACAGGCAACTCCCCACTTGTCGGCTCAGTTCTCGCACGCTCCAATCTTGTTGTGTCGCTTCAATTTCATAAAAGCGGCGTTCCTCAACTCGCTCAATACGCATTAGAATAAGATAATGCGACCATGAAAGTTGGAATTTAGGGACTTCATTCAATTGGGGCAACGGTGTTGCCCCAATTTGATATGGACTATATGCCTTATAGAAAAATCTGCATCTCTTTAAGGTATCAACAGTCCATCCGTTTCCATATTCAGCACAGAGTTGTTCAGAAAGTTGCTTAAGCACTTTCTTTCCGTATGCGGCACGTTCATATCCATTCTGCTCATCCTCAACAATGTATTTTCCTATTCCATAATAGGTATATACCATTGCTGTATTAATAGCAGTCTTTGCTTGTTTCCGAGATTTTTCAATCAATTTAGAGATGTGCTCAAAGAGAGCATCCTCACGCTTCTGTATATCATTCATTTTCATCTTCCGATAATGCAATATTATAATGTGGGGACAAAAATACAATAAAAAGTTGAAAATAATTAATTTGCTGTTGCATATTTTATTATTTTAGCAGAAATATGTAGATTCTAAGTCCTTAAAAAATGAGTTACCGCCCCAGTTCGTGCATTTTTTTAAAGAACTGCCTTTTCGCTTACGGAGAAAAAGTGGCAATATTGCCAAAAAATCTTCGTAAGATATCATCCAGATAGCACTCGATGATATCGAAAATTCAGAACTTAGGGAGCCACTTACTCTCTACAGACACATCAAAGCCAAGATGATAGACGACGACCTGTACTATATCCTTCTTGACGAAGTGCAACTGGTACCCAGATTTGAGGCACTGCCAAAAATCTCAGAAAATACGCAAATCTTTTTAGTGGAAATCTTAGAAAATACGCAAATCTTTTTAGCGGAAATCTTAGAAAATACGCAAATCTTCTATAATATTGTAGTAGTTTTACCAACCTTCTATAGAAAATGGTCTCCTTGCTAAGGATTAACGACGGGACGTTATATTCTGCCGCAAATCGCTAAAAAAGCATAATTGCGGCAGAATATAGTATATTATATTTTGCCGCAAACTATATTTTTTGTATCTTTGCGGCAGAATATAATAAGTTTTGAGACTATGATAGTAGGAAGAAAAGAGGAAATTGCAGAATTAAACAAGTTGTATTACAGTGACCGACCAGAGTTTGTCGCCGTATATGGCAGACGACGTGTGGGCAAGACGTTTCTTATCAAGCAGGCACTGAAGGAGCGCATCACCTTTCAGCATACAGGGGTTTCGCCAGTTGACCAGGATAGTGACAAAAGTCGGATGAAGGTTCAACTGGAGAGCTTCTATTATGCGCTTCTAAATCAAGGACTTGAGGGATATAAACAACCTAAGTCCTGGATGGAGGCATTCTTCCAGCTGGAACAGTTGTTGCAGCACTTGGATACAGGTGAGCGACAGATTGTCTTTATAGATGAACTGCCATGGATGGATACGCCTAGGTCTGGCTTTCTTCCTGCTTTCGAGAACTTTTGGAATGGATGGTGCAGTGGCAGAGATAACATCATGCTGATCGTTTGTGGCAGTGCTACCTCATGGATTCTTAGCAATTTGTCGAGAAACAAAGGTGGACTTTATGGCAGATTGACTGCAGAAATCAAACTGTCTCCTTTTACCTTGCGAGAGTGTGAAGAGTATTTTGAGCATAATCAAATCCAAATGAGCCAATATGATATCTTGCAAAGTTATATGGTGTTTGGAGGCATACCTTATTATATAAGCTATTTCCAGAAAGGATTGAGCTTCGAGCAGAATGTGGATAAGATTCTGTTTGGTAGCAAGCCTCGTTTGCGTGATGAGTTCAACCGGCTTTTTGCTGCCATCTTCAATAATCCAGAGGATAGCAAGAAGGTAGTCAGGCTGTTGGCTACTCGTCATGCAGGTTTCACTCGTGAGGAAATCAGTAATGCCACCGGTATTCCTTTGGGTGGTGGACTAACGAATACGCTTGCAGCTTTGGTGGAGAGTGATTTTATTAAGAGATATCATCCTTATGGTAAGGCGAAGAGTGTGGAATGCTATAAGTTGATGGATAATTTCTGCCTCTTTTGGCTGAAATATGTGAAAGCTAATGCATGTGATGCAGGATTTGCCAATGATAACATGACTTCAGACATCCTGAAGGCTTGGCATGGGGTGGCTTTCGAGGAGGTTTGTTGGCAACATATAGAGCAAATCAAGCGTGCTCTTCAGATTGCTGGCGTCAAATCTTCTGTTTCTGCCTGGAGTGTGAAGGGAGATGATGAACAAGAAGGCGTGCAGATTGACTTGTTGATTCTTAGGGATGACAACGTGGTCAATCTATGCGAGATGAAGTTTGCCAGTGCTCCTTATCATATAAGTAAGGATGAAGAAATGCGTTTGCGCCATCGCATAGAGGCATTGAAGAGCACTTTGTCGCCAAAACAGTCTGTTCATCTTACGATGATTACCACTTATGGTGTGGCGTATGGCAAGCATAGTGGAATTGTGCAGAAAGAGGTTACAATGGAGAATTTATTTAAGTGATAAGCAAGAATGCCCTGAAGCCATCCGATTACTGACTCTCGCAGGTATTGTAACGCCAGTGGTTGCCACATCAGGCAGTGGCATTCCACTTGACGCAGAAGCTAACGAGAAAAGCATGTGGCTATGCACAAATTCTAGTGCGCCTAAAAGGAAGAACTTCCTGCACCGTCTCAGGGCAGAATTGTTGGTGATGCACTTTTCTTCTGCTCCATGTTCGGGTGAACATAGAGATTAAGGGTTGTTGCGATGTTGGCATGACCGAGCAATATATCGGGAATAGGCGTATTAGCATTATCCACTTTCTGTAATTTTGTACCAGCTTGGTACAAAAATTCAATTTGAGAAGAATAGAACAAATACCATTTGCGTATTTTATAGAGATTAGACCATGAAAATCCCTCTGCTTGTGGAAATTCCGCACGCAAGTCAAGGCTCAACCTTTTCATGAAGTTTGCACCCCACTTATATTGTTTCTGCTTCTCACAGATGTCCTCGCCCAAACTCCAGTAGAATTTGAGCATTTCCGTATTCACTTTGACTGCAGCTTTGAGCTGTGCAATTGACTTGTTTTTTGTAGTCTATTATTCTGTATTCGGTGATTTGTGGAACTTTCATCCTCACATCACAGCTATCACAATAACAGTTATCACAGTTTTTACGAAGGGGGTATCTGAAGGGAAGGAAAATATTAAATAGAATTTAACTATATATATTATTATTATAAA
>ERZ1035048.240-NODE-240-length-18090-cov-7.120100_pt1 | contig 18090 bp, 9 predicted proteins | sample MGYA00520587_ERZ1035048 | MGnify/ENA primary metagenome ERZ1035048 (study PRJEB33766, sample SAMN09781693) | gut metagenome | biome: gut microbiome | host: Homo sapiens | place: Madagascar | study: EMG produced TPA metagenomics assembly of the PRJNA485056 data set... | reverse complement strand
TTGTCACGCAGATTTCGCAGATGACGCAGATTTTTTCTTTGCTGCTTTTCTTTGCTGCTTTTCCTTTTTTCCCACAGATTTCACAGATGGGCACAGATTTTAGACCTGTTCGGTCTGGATGACACAGATTTTTGACCTGCTCGGTCTGGGATGACGCAGATTCTTTGATAAATAAAAAGGGTGTACCCGTTAGCAGGCACACCCCATTTGTTTCATGATTATCTTTATTTCGCCTTGCAATCCGGCAATACAGCCATGCATCTCTTTCCTTCTACGGTCTTCAGAATGCAGCCGATGGTCTTTCTTCCGATATTTCTGTTCACAGGAACCTGCGATTGCGGAATCACTTCTACATAGTGAACGCCGGCATTCGGCACATCCATCGGCAGGACGCCCTCTGCCTGCATCTTCTCATGATTGAATTTATCTACGTCGTCGAAACGCACATAGCGGTTGGTCTTGCTGTCAACGAATCCTACGCATACCGAATCTTCATCGGTGGCGATGGAAGCGAAGATGAGTTTTTCGCCCGCATATCGCTTGAATACCCTGCCTCTCTCTCGCTGCAGAAGCTCTGCCATTGAAACCTTGCAGACTCTTCCGCTTTCATATACCAGAATGAGCCAGCCTTCTTCCTCGTCCTCGTGGACGGCGAGCTTCAGGCGATAGTCTTGCCAGTCATCCTCGTCGAGCAGTTTATATTCATCGGTGGCAAGCAGACAGATTACGGCTGTCACCGGGCGATAGCCTTCCTCGTAGTCGTGCAGCGCATTGTTGCGCAGGCGTGAGGTCTGGATATGGTCGGTGATAGGTGCTGACTCCACATGCTTGATGATGGTTTTTGTCTCCTTTTCTGCTGATAGTGATTCAGCCGCTGCAGATGCAGTGACGGGTTGCGTGATGGCCAGATGAGGCACATGTTCCTCAGCCCACTGCTTTCTGATGGCAAAGAACTTGTCCTTGTAGTTTTCGTTCACCTTTCGTGCCGATGTACCCATTCGCTCGAAGTATTCCGAGTTTACGGCAATAGGGTGCGGACATGGTTCGATGTCGATGATGAGCACGGCATTGTTCACTTCATTATCAAAATGGGTGTGCACGTAGTGGGCACCCTCCTGGCCCAGGTAGTAAACTATCTGGTTGTTCACATACACCTCGAATTTATCTCTTGAACCCTTGAAGAGCGGATTCTTCAGGTCTTCTTCCAGTCCCATCTCGTAACCGATGTCGGATACACCCAGATAGAGATGTCCACCCTCGGCATTGAGGAAGGCGCAGATTTCCTGCATGATCTTCACGGTCTGAGCCTGCACGTCCACCTTCATCGAGTTTTCCGGATAAACGATAGAAGTCTTGAACTCCGTATGGAAATCTTCCTTGCCATAGTTCTTCTTGTTGGAAGATGACTTGTGCAGCTTGAGCAGTGCCCTGATCTTGTCGAGGATATCTCCAGCTTGGGTAAGGAGTCCCGATTTCTTCACGAAGTTGTGTGACAGAACCAGGGCGGCAAGCTGCTGCAGCTGTGGATCTTCCGTCAGACTGCTCCATTGGTAGAGTTCCTCGTAATGCTCATCGCTGTCGAGACATCCGATGATGCGCAGCTGCATGAAGTCGTGGCGCAGGATGGCATTTCTCTCAAAGAGCTCAGGCTCTGTTTCGGCGATGAGATCTATCTTCTTGGTATCCACCTTGTCTAATGCCGCAAAGTCGTTGAGCAGTTCCAGCAGGGTGAGTCGGCTGTCGTAATAGTTGGTGCGTTCCTTGCTGTCTATCATGATGGCGAGCAGTCGGCAGAAGTTCAGATAGTTATACGCCTTGATATTATCCTCTTCCAGGGTAGCCTTGGCGTCGATGATACCCATCAGTTCTGATACATATACGCTGTCCATATCCATGGCATCCGCCAGTTCGTCTTTCTCTGCCTTCGGGTTATACACCTCGTGGTTGGCATAGCCGAGCATCAGGTTGTGGAAGGCTTCGGCAAGACTGAATCTGCTTTCCGGCGATTCGCGCAGGAAGGTGCCATAGAGATAGTCGCTGCTGCCCTCGGTGATGTTGTCCACCTCCACGACCATGCCTCGTCTCAGGTCTTCTACCGTCATGCCCGGTGCAGGCGCAACGGATACGGAGAAGCCCTCGCTGCTCACGGCAGGTACTCTAGTAAGACCCGGAACCTGACTGAAAACCAGACAGGTGAGTCGGGAGTTGTAGAACAGGTCGTTCACTCTCACGTCGTCCTCATATTCGCTGATCATGTCGCGCATGGCAAACTCATAGGTTCCGTCGCTCTTCACATTCTTTACATAGGCACGCAGCAGGAGCGGCATGCCCTGGTATTCAAACGACTGCATGCTGACATCGCCAGGGAAGAAAGGCACCACGTCGTTCAGCACATCCAGCGTACCCGTTCCCTCGTATCCGTCTTCCACCACCTTGCATTCAAACATCATGTCGCCTGCAATCTTCTTTGTGATGATGATATCCGTTTCGTCATCTATATAGAGTTTCTTGTTCTGCTTTTTGGAAGTCTTTCGCTTTTTGGAGAAGAGCGAGTCGTTGATGTACTCCCACAGCTGCTTGAAGTGCTCGATGGTGGTTCCCACCTTTCCGCGCAGGTTCACCGGAGGCTTTTCGTCGAGTCGTACGGAGAGTCCATGCCATAGTCCCATGCGTGCCGACAGGGGCAGGTAGAGATTTTCCTTATCCAGATTCTTGGGTTGGATGGTGATGGCCTGTTCGTTTACGGTGAGCAGAGCCAGATCGCTTTCATATTTAGCCGGTTCGATATTCTCCACGGTTTCGTTCTCCTGCGAGCAGAGCATGTTTGAAAGCACGAAGGCATCGTCGCTGTTGTATGGCAGGGCGGCATCGAATTCCGATTGCGTGAAGAGCGAGAGGAATGATTTCTGCAGTGTCTTGTTCGGATCGCTCACGTTCATGAGCGAGACCAGTCGGTAGAGCAGTGCCTGGTTCAGCGAACTGTCGTAAATCTTATGGGTAGCATGTCTGCCCAGAATCAGTTCGATGGTGAGCACCTGTATCATCGTCTCCTTGGTATGGATGTCGCTGGTGAGTCGGTCGGTCTGGTTATAGATATTGTCCACGTATCCCTGTAGCAGTTTGATCCATTGCATCTGGAATGGTTTTCTGTTCCATAGATACATTTCCTGTCCTCTGATGGTGGTTAAGATGGAATCGATGAGTTTCTCCATGATGGAGAAGTCGAGCATGAAGATACACTGCATGATGCAGAATTGCTTGCGCGGATGATAAATATAGGCGCATGTGGATAGGGTTGAGAGGATTTGGCTGATGGTATCTTCCGCCTTTCCCTTTCTCAGGATTTCAATGGCTTGTATATAGTAGGAGAGCAGCTCGATGACATCCGTGAATCGCTGTTCGAGCAGAATGCGCTCGGCTTCCTTGCATCGTGGCAGCAGATTTTCGCTTTCCAGCGTTTCCAGGCAGCGGCTATGTATCTGTCGGAGCAGGATTTGCAGTTCGTCCTGGTTCAGGGAGTCAGAGAGTCCTGCAATCCATCTGTGGCATTCCAGGTCGAAGATGTCGGATGGAGTATCTCCGAGCATCAGGTTTCTGAATTCCTGGGTATTCCAGTTTTCCTCGCCTATGATATCATAGAATTCCTTTTCCGACAGTGAGAATTCCGATTTGTCGGCACCCAGTACTTCCACGAGCTGCACGTCCATGTATTTCTGGTGGAATTTCAGGATGCGGCATCTAACCATAGGTGTGAGTGCGGCATTGATCACCGTGTCTCTCTTGAGCATGGCAGTGAAGCCAAACTCATCTTCCAGATGGTAGAAGTTGCCCAGTGCCATCTTGATTTTAAAGTTCACCTCGTCGTTTTCCTTGTAGTTTTTTCTCATGAGGTGCTCAATGTCCTGAGCGATGAAAACTTTGCCCAGATGAGTGGTAATCATCAGGCAGTTGAGCGTTTCCGGAGCGGGTTGCCTTCTCTGGAAGTCAACCTGTGCCACCTTGTAAATTCTGTCTTCCACTTCGATGACGAACTTGTGTTCTTCTTCATCTACTCGCAGAACCTTTGCTTTGATGTTTTTGATATTATTCATACTGATATAACAAATGTTTTAAACTGATTACAAAGGTACATAAAAAAAATGTGTTTCCTTATAAAATGCCCATAAAATAATCACTTTTTAGTATTTATTTGTCTTAAAATACATTAAATGTTAGATGAATATGCAAATTAATGACATAAATCTATTAATTTTGCAGAATAAATAACATTTTATGCTTATGAAGAGAGTATTACTTACTTTTATGGCTGCTGCCGCAACCGTTGCCGCAACAGCACAAGACATTTACAAGACAGATTTCTCTACGGAGGAAGAATTCCAGAAATGGACGGTTATCGATGCCAACGGAGATAACGCTACCTGGAAATTCGATGCCGAGGGCAGTCAGTCACACGTTTATTACCCTTATTCGGCTACGAATGTAGCTGACGACTGGCTGGTTTCTCCTGCCATCACCCCAAAGAAAACGGGTAACCTGCTGGTGAAATATACCACCTATGGTACCAGCTATGGTGAGAGAATCGAGGTGCGCACAGGTTCAAAGCCAACCGTCAGTGCTTTGAAGAAACTTCAGAATCTCAACGATGCTGTCAAGGGTCAGGCTACCACGGAATCATTCATCTACAGTGCCAAGGAAGGCGAGCCTTTTTATGTAGGATTCCGCTGCTTCAGTCCTGCCGACCAGTGGAAGTTCTATATGTGCAACTTCAGTGTTACTGAAATCGACAAGGCCATCGATTTGCAGGCCACCGACCTGCTTACACCTCAGACAGGTGATAGTCTTACGGATGCAGAAACCGTGAAGATCAGAGTTGCCAATATCGGCTTCGATGCCAGCCAGAACTTCAAGGTAGCTTATCAGATTGACGACCGTGAGCCGGTGGTAGAGGATGTGAATGCCACCCTGGCAGCTGGCGAGAGCATGGAATATACCTTCAATACCAAGGCAGATTTCTCAGAGCCACGCCACAACTACAATGTCAAGGTCTACTCCATCGATTCAGATGATTACAACATGGCCAACGATACCTGCCAGGTAGCCGTGCGCCACAATGGTGCCCTCACTCCTCCATGCACATGGGGATTTGAGCCTAAAGAGGACAATGTGCAGTTTAAATACTACAACCTCAATGAGGATGATGGCAACTGGACCCTGCATTCAGACTTTTGGATGAATATGGCACGCACAGGCGTAACCTGTCTCGCCTATAATTATAATAAGGAGAACAATGCCAACGACTGGGCAGTTCTCGACCCTGTGAAGGTAGAGGCTGGCTACTACGTATTGCGCTATTGGTATTCCGGTTCCAACGGCCATACCGAGAAGTTGGGCGTATATTATGGTAATGGCAATGCCCCTGCCGATATGACCAACAAGATTGATGAGCAGACCATTCAGCAGGGTGTTTACCAGGAAGCGTTCAAGGTAATCAAGTTCGACAAGCCACAGACCATCTATCTGGGCTTCTATGCCTTCAGCGACAAGGATGAGAACTGGCTCACCATCGACGATGTGCAGTTCTACAAGGCATCCAGCAAGGCATCCGACCTGGGTATCAACAGTATTTCCAAGCCATTCGATTATGCCCGCACTCCTAACGACAAGAATGTGGAGTTCGAGGTTCAGAATGTAGGCATCAAGGATGCAGAGGGTAAGGCCATCATCTCTGTAGATGGTGAGGTGAAGAAGGAAATCGCCCTCGATATGAAGGCGCAGAAGATCACTACTTTCACAGCCGAGGATGTCATTGCAGGATTGCCACATGGCAAGCACAAGCTGAAGATTGAGATTCAGAGTGCTGATGACAGTTATACTGATAACAACGTGATTGAGAAGGAGTTTGTATCACTCGTCACACCAGCCATCCTCTATGATTTCGAGGATGCGAAGATTCCAGAGGATTTCAGCTTCTATGTAGGCGACAAGGGCACCGTGAACCCTAATGCCGGTGAGGAATTCAACGAGCAGGGCTGGGGTATCTTCAACCTTGGCAATCACGAGATGCTGGGCGAACACCTTCTGGCAGGTACATCCTGGCTTGATGGTGCGACACCAGACCGCTGGATTATTCTTCCACAGGTGAAGGTTACCGATGAGAACACCTATTTTGCATGGGATGCAAACTCATTCAACGCTTATGGCAACCTGGATAGCTATAACGTGAAGGTTTCCGATGGTTCTACCAATCCTGCAGATTACTGGTATACTTCTGAGGCAAAGATTTCCAACGAGAGCACTACTCCAAAGACTCGCGGTATCAGCCTTGGCAAGTACAATGGCAAGAATATCGCCGTGGCCTTCAACATTGTTTCCAAGAAGGGTGAGGCACTCTGCCTCGACAACCTCGGATTCTATGGTGGAATAGAGAAGGTAGCCACAGGTATCAAGGATATTGCCAGTGATGCCCACGAGGTGATTGCCTTCGACAGCAACAGTTTCGCTGCAGCCGGCGCCGCATCTATCAGCATCGTTGATGTAAGCGGCAGAACCGTGATGAATGTAAATGGCAATGAGGCAAGCATCTCTTCATTGCAGTCGGGCGTCTATGCCGCAGTAGTCAACTATGGCAACGGCAAGACCAGAACCGTGAAGTTTGTGAAGAAATAATAGAAGATAAATGAAACCAAGAAACGGCATCAGGAACCCCTGATGCCGTTTTTATTTCTTATTCATTTCCAAAATAACGTTAAAAACCATTAAGAACTTTCCAAAAATACATAATTAATTGTGTATCATGACTTTTTGTCCTTACCTTTGCAAGGTTATAGAAGATTATTCAATAATATTTGGAATAAATATACGATTTTAAATGAATAAAAAGCGATTCTTGCTGGGGGCAATCACTGCCACCCTGATTGGAAGTTCTTGCTATGCCATCTCCATGGAAGCTGCACCGGAGATGGGATTTTTCAAGAAGAAAAAGAAAAAAACAGAGCAACCTACATCGGATTATAAGAAAATAGTAGGCAGCGACTCTGTGAATGTACGAGGAGTCATGAATGTAGTAAAGAAGGAACAGGATTTCTATCTTGAAATGCCTACCAAACTGATGGGAAGAGTGTTCCTCGTTTCCAACAAACTGCAGCGTGTGCCTTCCGAACTCAACGAGGCAGGTGTAAACCGTGGTATCAACTACGAAAACCAGTGTATCCGTTTTGAATGGAATCAGGATAAAAAGACCGTTTTTGTGCGCCAGCAGCGCCTTACTCCCGAAGTAGATTCCAAGGATGCCATGGCGGCATCCGTTGAAAGCAATTACATTGATCCGCTCATCGCAAGCCTCAAGGTAGAGGCGGTGGCCAAGGATTCTTCCACCGTCATCTTCAAGGTGAACGACCTCTTCAACGGAAAGAAGACTTATTTCAATGATGTGTTCAATCTCATCAATCTCGGCACTTCAGCCGATTCCGATTTGTCGCGCATCATCGATATCAAGGCTTTCAGCAACAATATCACCGCAACATCTGAACTTACCACCGTGGTACACGAGGGTAAGAGCAAGACCAATATCACCGTAGAGGTAAGCAGTTCGCTGGTCCTCCTTCCTGAAACCCCGATGGTGGCACGCAAGGAAAACCAGCGCGTGGGCTATTTCACCACCAGCCGATTGCAGTATGGCGACCACCAGCAGGAGGTGACCCGCAACAACTATATCACCCGCTGGCGCCTGGAACCTAAGGATGAGCAGGCCTATCTGCGTGGCGAACTGGTAGAGCCTAAGAAGCCTATCGTCTTCTACATCGACCCAGCCGTTCCGGAGTTCCTGCGCCCTTATATTAAAAGAGGTATGACCGACTGGAACGCAGCGTTCGAGAAGGCAGGATTCAAGAATGCCGTACAGGTGTTCGACCTCACCGACAGCATTGCTGCCGAAGGCGACGATATGAAATATTCGGTATTGACCTACGATGCTTCAGAGAAGGCGAACGCCATGGGTCCTTCCGTCATCGACCCTCGAACAGGCGAGATTCTGGAGGCAGACATCATCTGGTGGCACAACGTGAAGTCGCTCCTGCGCGAATGGATCATGGTGCAGACAGGAGCCTACAACAAGGAGGCACGCCAGTATGAATTGCCAGAGACCTTGATAGGCGATGCAGCCCGATTCGTAGCCTGCCATGAGGTGGGCCACTCGCTCGGATTGCGCCACAACATGATAGCATCCAATGCATACCCTACGGATTCCCTCCGTTCCAAGTCGTTCACCGACCATGTATGCGGCACTGCAGCATCCATCATGGACTATGCCCGCTTCAACTATGTGGCACAGCCGGGAGATGGCATCCAGCAGATTTCTCCGCAAATAGGTCCTTACGACCTGATGGCGATAGAGTGGGGCTACCGCTGGTTCCCGGATGAGAAGAAGGCCGCTTCAGCACAGCAGGATTTCCTGAAGAAGCACAGCGGAAAGGAATTCAGATACAGCGAGACGCAGAGCCAGCGCACCGCCATCGACCCACGTTCCCTGAGCGAGGATTTGGGTGATGACGCCATGAAGTCGGCTGCCTATGGCATCGCCAACCTGAAGCGCGTGATGCCTAACATCATCGATTGGACCCGCACAGGCGAACCGGGTCAGACCTACGATGAGGCTTCGAAGCTCTATCAGGGCGTCATCTTCCAGTGGAGTCTCTACCTCTACCATGTGCTCGCCAATGTGGGCGGCATGTACATCGACAATACCACCATCGACGATGGCAAGCCTACCTTCACCTTCGTGGAGAAGGACAAGCAGAAGCGAGCCGTGCAGTTCCTCATCGACGAGGTGTTCACCTGTCCGAAGTGGCTCTTCAGAAGCGAGCTCAACAAGTATACCTTCATCAACAAGAATACGCCGCTGGGCGTGCAGGAGCAGTCGCCAGACTATGCACTGCAGAACCAGCAGAGCTACATGCTCTGGGATATGCTCGACAACAGCCGCATCATGCGCATGTTTGCCAACGAGCAGAACAACGGCAGGAATGCATTCACAGCCGTAGAGATGATGGATATGCTGCATAAGCACTTCTTCGGCAAGACCCTGGCAGGCAAGTCGCTCAGCGTAGACGACCGCCAGTTGCAGAAGAACTTCGTGGATGCGCTCATCACGGCTGCCGCTCAGCAGGAGGGCGTGAAGATCAACAAGAAGATTTTCGATTCCCCTGCCATCATCGACTCGCCAGATTTCAACATGCCATGCCATAGCCTCAGTTCGGCTCCCCGCACCATCGACATGGGCGGCACCCAGACGGCACGTGTGAGCGATGCCATCAGCGTGAAGCGCGGCGAACTCGTGAGAATTCTCAACCTGCTGAAGGGCAAGCGCCGTTCGGGCGATACTGCCACCCAGTTCCACTACGAGGACGTGATCATGAGAATCCAGACGGCTTTGGGACAGGAGATTAGATAATTTATAATTAACAATTAATAATTTATAATTGATAATTAAGGGATTAAGTAATTAAGGTAAACAAAAAAATAGAGAGATTGTATATGAGAATGAGAACATTCATGCTTTTGATCATGGTTTTCGCCATGAACATTCTCTCAGCACAGGAGCGCACCATCACGGGTATCGTGGTGGATGGCAGCATGGGCGACGACCCGCTGCCAGGCGCTACCATCTCTGTGGTGAGAGGTCCGAACAAGAAGGTGTCCCATGGCACCGTGACCGACTACGAAGGCAAGTTCACCCTCAAGGTGGATGCCCAGGATAAGTCGTTCTCCGTAAGATTCATGGGATTCGAAACCAAGGATGTCAACATCGAACCAGGAAAAAACGACTATAAGGTGGTTTTGGAATCTGACGCCAAGCAGATTGGCGAGGTGGTGGTGACGGGTTATCAGGAACTGGACCGACGCAAGCTGACTTCGGCGGTAACCACCCTGAAAATCAGCGATGAGAAAATCGGTGCCGTCAACAACATCGACCAGGCACTTGCCGGACAGATTGCCGGACTTTCTTCCATCACCTCTTCGGGTGCACCGGGTGCGCCGGTGAAGATCCGCATCCGTGGTACCGCTTCTATCAACGGTACCCAGGAACCGCTGTGGGTGCTCGATGGTATCCCGATGGATGGCACCGATATCCCAAGCATGGAGGATCTGAAGGATATCGACAATATCTACCAGACTTCCATCGCCGGATTGAATCCATCCGATATCGACAACATCACCGTGCTCAAGGATGCTGCAGCCACCGCCATCTACGGTGCGAGAGCAGCCAATGGTGTCATCGTCATCACCACCAAAAAGGGACGTGCGGGAGCACCGGTCATCAACTTCTCGGGCAAGATGACCTTCATGCCTAAGACGGATATCGACCGACTCAACCTGCTCAACAGCAATGAGAAGGTAGACCTGGAACTCGGTCTGCTGGCATCTGATTACACCTATCGCCAGAACAAGGGTGGGGTAGCAGGCATCCTCAACAGCCTGGGCGAAACCAGCGCCTACAAGGCAGGCGGATGGAATGCGCTGAGCCAGACTGCCCAGAACCAGATTAACCAGCTCCGCAACACCAATACCGACTGGAATGATATCCTCTTCCGCAATGCACTCACCCAGGAGTACAACATCGGCATCTCGGGTGGCGGCGACAAGAGCGATTACTATACATCCGTGGGCTATACCGACGAGCAGGGTAACGTGAAGGGCGTGGGAAACACCCGATACAACATCACCCTGAAGACCAACTACCAGGTGAACAAACTCCTCAAGGTGGGCGCTTCCGTATATGCCAACGAGCGTAAGCAGAATACCTATCTCACTGATAGCAACGGCTTTACCAACCCGGTATATTATTCCCGATTGGCAAACCCATACTTCACTCCATACGATGAGAACGGTAACTACAACTACGATACCAACGTGCAGGGTAAGGAGGATTCCTCGCTCAACTTCAATATCTTCGAGGAGAGATCCAATGCCAACACCAAGCGCCGCGACCGTTCGATGATGGCAATTCTCAATGCCGAGCTGCGCCTCACCGACTATCTGAAGATTACCTCGCAGTTTGGCTTGCAGGAGGATTCCTATTCCCTGAGCAAATATGCCAACGAGAACACCTACGCCATGCGTAAGGAGAAACTCTTCACAGAATACCAGGGTGCCGACGGCGTGAAGAAGAGCTTCCTGCCGGATGGAGGTATGCACAAGACCACGGAGTATCACAACCGCCAGTGGACCTGGAAGGCGATGGCTGAATTCGTGAAGACCTTCAACCGCATCCACGATGTCAATTTCATGCTGGGTACCGAGGTTCGCCATGCCAAGTCAAATTCCATCTACAGCGTGGCTTACGGATATGATTCCCGCACCCTCACCACCCAGCCGGTCATCTTCCCTAGCCAGACCTGGGCAGATTCCTATCCGCTGCATCAGGAGACAGAGTCGGAGAATGCCTACGTATCCTGGTATGCCACAGGTTCTTATTCGCTTCTCAACCGCTATACCATCGGTGGAAGCGTTCGTTTCGACGGTTCAGACGTCTTCGGCGTAGCCAAGAAATACCGCTATCTGCCTCTCTACTCCGTGAGTGGACTCTGGAGAGCGAAGGAGGAGAATTGGCTCAAGGACGTGAAATGGATGGACAACCTCTGCCTCCGTGCCTCTTACGGTTTGCAGGGTAACATCGACAAGAATACATCACCTTATTTGATAGGTACACTGAAGAAGGGCACCATCCTGCCGGGCATCAGCGAGGACATCATCAACAGCGAGACCGCTCCGAACCCTAACCTGAAATGGGAGAAGACGGAGAACGTGAACGCCGGAATCGATTTCGCCGTATTGCACAATGCCATCACCCTCTCTGTAGACTACTACTATCGCCACAGCACCGACCTCATCGGTCTGAAGATGCTGCCGCTGGAGAGTGGATTCTCTTCAACCACCATCAACTGGGCGAGCATGAACAACAAGGGTGTGGAGATAGCCCTGGGCACCAGAAACATCCATACCAAGGATTTCAACTGGACCACCAATCTCAACATCGGTTACAACGAGAACAAGGTGATTCAGGAAACCGTGGCTCAGAATGCCACCTATCCAGGCCGTGAAGGTTATCCTGTGGGAGCACTCTTCGCCTATAAGACAGCCGGACTCGACGCCGACGGTTATCCGCTCTTCGTCAACAAGAATGGCGAGAAGGTATCTGCCACCGAATTCCTGAAGCTCAATGCCCATGGCGCCAGCACCCTCACCGCCGAGGAGCAGCGCAACCTGTATACCTACATGGGCAGCACCGATCCAAAGTGGACGGGTGGTTTCATCAACACCTTCGATTACAAGAACTGGCAGTTGGGCATCAACTTCACCTTCAACTTCGGCATGAAGGTGCGCGTGCAGCCTAGCTACTCGCCAGCCAATTACGACAGAGGCTTGAACGTGAACCGCGACATTCTGAACCGCTGGACGGCAGATAACACCAGCGGCAGTTTCACCAAGCTGATGGTCAGCACCGAGCGCCCACGCGAGTACGTGCAGTATAACGAGTACAACCTCTACAGCATGCTCGATACCTGGGTGAAGGATTGCAACTACGCCCGCCTTCAGAGCCTGCGCCTGGGATACAAGTTGCCAACCCTGTGGCTGAGCCGCATCGGCGTGAAGAGTGCATCCCTCTCTCTTGAGGCACGCAATCTGCTCGTCATCGCCAGCAACTACGATAACTATCTGGACCCGGAGACGATGGGCAACCCATACGCGCAGCCTATCCCGAAGAGTTTCATATTTGGCGTAAACGTAAATTTCTAAAAGAATGAAGACAATGAAAAGAAGATATTTGATGGGCATCGTCATGATGTTGGCGATGATAGGATTCACCAGTTGCGATGATTTCCTCGACATCACCCCAACCGGAAAGGTGATAGCCAAGACGGGCAAGGAATACAGAGCCTTGCTCACCTACGAATACAAGAATTTCCCGGAAGACCGTGGACTCGCCACCCTGCGAAGCGACGAGATGACCCTGAGCAAGGCATCCACCTCTACCGAGGATTACGATTCTTACTTCGACATCTGGGCATGGAACGACCTCAACCAGCAGAGCACCACGGCTTCTTTCGGCTGGCGCCGTTACTATCATGCCATCTACATCGCCAACTACATCATCGAGAATCAGAACAAGATTACCGAGGCTACACAGGATGAAATCAGTCAGCTGGTGGGCGAGGCCTATATGATGAGAGCCTACTGCCACTTCCTGCTCGTCAATCTCTATGCCGATGCCTATACCCATTGCAATCCGGCTACCACCCGCGGCATCCCGCTCTCGCTGGAGGCAAATGTCAACAACGTGCTCACCTGCAGCAGCGTGGAGCAGGTTTACCAGCAGGTGATTGCCGACATCAAGGAGGCAAAGACCCGTCTGAAGGTGGCTGCCTGGGACGAGGGCTACACCTACCGCTTCAACCAGATTTCTGCCGATGCTCTGCTGGCTAGAGTCTATCTCTACAAGGGCGACTGGCAGGATGCCCTGGCAGAAGCGAAAGTGGTGATGGAGAAACATGGCGACCTGGAAGATCTGACCGATTCAAAGGTATTGCCAAACTACTATAAGTCGGTGGAGAGCATCGTTGCCCTGGAGCAGGTGATGACTTCCAGCTATGTGAAGATGGGCGTGCCTAGCAAGGCGCTGGTTGATACCTATCGCACGGGCGACAAGCGCAAGGCGCTCTATTTCAAGGCACAGACCGCCAGCGTCTACAGTCTGATTAAATATGGCGACAAGGGCAACGACGGCTATCGCTGCTCCTTCCGTTCTGCCGAGGCCTACCTCATTGCTGCCGAAGCTGCAGCCCAGAATGCAGCTGACAACGCCGCAGCCGATGATGCTAATCTGGTTGAGGCTCGCACCTATCTCAAGGCGCTGATGGCCAAGCGATATGCAGCAGCTAAATACAACCAGTATGCAGCCGAGCTTGATACCATGCAGAAGGCGGACTTGCTCAAAGCCATCTACAACGAGCGCACCTGCGAGCTTGCCTTCGAGGGACATCGCTGGTTCGACCTCCGTCGTACCACCCGTCCGCAGTTGAGCAAGACCTACGGTGAGAATAGCTATGTACTTGAAGCCAACGATTCCCGATATACCCTCCGCTTCCCAATCGAGGCAGTAGAGGCGAATCCGAATATCGAGAAATGGGAGGGCAAGTAAGATAATTGTTTCACATAAAGATTAATTGATCATGAGAAGATTTACATTTTCAATGATGCTGGCGCTGGCAACGGTTGCTGCCAATGCCAAGGATGTGTTGGATACTCCTACCTGGACAGACAACCTCACCACCACAGCAGAAGCCAAGGATTTGACCCGTGCTGCTGCCATGGCAGTTGACAACGAGGGTAACTCCATCGTAACCGGTAGCTTTACCAAGGATCTGGAGTTCGCTGACAGCTATCTGGAACCAGTGGCCAACAGTGCCTTCATTGCCAAGTACGATAAGGCTGGTGCCAAGAAGTGGGCTGCCGGTCTGGCTGGTGCTGCCACCGTCACCACAGTGGCTACCGATGCCGACGGCAACGTTTATGCAGCCGGCGTATTTGCTGATCAGGTAGCAATCAAGGATGCCAACGGCGAAACCAAGGCTACCATCACCGGTATGGCCGACAAGGTAGATAAGGTATCCGGCTTCATCGTGAAGTACGACAAGCAGGGTGCGTATGTAGCTTCCAAGACCATCCTTGCCGAGAGCGATGCAGAGATTGCAGCCTTGGATGTGATTGGCGTGCTGAGCCCTTCTTTCACAGCCAAGAAACTGGTAGTTGATGGCAACAAGCTCTATCTTTCTGCCTCTTACAAGGGCAATGTAGCCTTGGATGGTGTTACCCTGAAGGGTAAATATGCTTGTTCAGAGGGCTGGTTGTATAATGATGAAACAACCATGTGTGTGCTCTCTTTCGATGCAGCCGACCTGGCAAATGCCAGCATCGTTTCTGTGCTTGGCGCTACAGAGCAGTTGACAAATGAGGCTACCTACAATACAGAAGACGTTAACTTCGCCATCAACGATGGCAAGATTTACGTAGCTTACGTAGCATCCGGTAAGGATATGACCCTTACTGCTGCCGGCAAGGATATCAAGATTGAGACAGCCTATGAAGCGAGTGCTGCTGAGCATGCCTACGTATTGGCAGCCATCGATGGCGACCAGGTAACTACCCAGGTTTATCATTCTGTAGCCACAGATAATTCCAACACTCTGAACACCATCGACGAGATGGCCTATCAGAAAGGCAAGCTCTATCTGGCAGGTTCCTTCAACCAGGCACTTCCTTTCGACAACACCATCTCTTATCTGGGAGGTTGCGATGCCTACGCAGCCTGTCTGGATGCAGAAAGTCTCAACAAGAACTGGGCAGTAGCCAGTGCTTTCGATGAGGGTGATGCCAAGCACAAGGCAGAAATCATCAGCGGTATGCTGGTTGATGAGGATGAAGTCACTCTGGTAGGTTGGGTAGAGAATACTTTTGACCGCACCATCGAGGCTCCTCTGGGCTATCAGATCAACACCAAGACCCCAGCCATGCAGAAGGGTGAGCAGGTGCTGATCACATCCGTAGCCGAGAACGGCAACTATGCTCTTTATCAGACTGATAATGTGAAGGGTAGTGATGAGGACAAAACCACTGAAGGCACTTACTCATACATCTTCTATAACAATGCAGAGTCATCAGGCATCAGCAAGGTTCTTGCCGACGACAACACCATCGATTGGGATGGCAATGAGGTAACACTCGCCAAGTCAGCCGACATCACGGTTTATACAGCCGCAGGTGCAGTAGTGAAGTCAGCCAAGAACGTGAAGTCATTGTCTCTCGCCGATGCAGCTCATGGCATCTACCTGGTAAAGGTAGGCAAGCAGGCGTTGAAGATTGTGAAGTAACTTTCGCCAGAAAGTAATATAATAAAAAATGGCATTAGAATAGGAGCTTATCCATATTCTAATGCCATTTATTTGTTTTCAATCATTTATTTCCATGAAAATACGCAAATATTTTTGTTCGAATCATATTTTTTTGTATTTTTGCAACGGAAAGGTCTCTCTTGTGTCCAGGCAAGGACACTCTTTGGAGGTGGTGCCCGGCAAATCCCGATGCCCTAGAAATTCGGCTTTCGGAAAAAGCCTCATCAGAACAGCAACCAGTTCACAGATTCTGGAATACTGCTCCGGAGTCAGGGTGTTCTGAGGTCTCCCTTCCTCATCCAGGCCGCCCTCATAGCAGATGCCGATAGAACATCGGTTATAGGGGCGGGCATGAGCACCCACCTCCAGCAGGAGACGGTGTTGCGTGCAACTGCCGTCCTTCCTCACATAGAAGTGGTAACCGATGTCACGAAAACCGCGAGCCAGATGGTCACGCCGCAACTGCTCCACCGGATAATCCTGATTGCACCTCGTAGCAGAACAATGCAGCACAAGGTACTTCACTGACTTGGGCGACATCATAAATCGTCCGCCCTCCACGCTGGCAAGGAGGGTCCGCTCATTGCGAACCATCTCCCCGCCAATCGTCATAGGAAACTGATCCTTAGTCATAGGCTCATCTTGTAGTTGAGGAATTAGTAGTTCATCAATAGGGTGCATGAACTCACACCCAGTGCCGTGAGAGCAGCAATCAGCGCTTGCAGCACGGCATACAGCACACTGGTCCAGGAAATCTTCCTGTTATGAACATCATTCAGATTCATAGGCAGTTATGGTTTTTCCGGTTAGAGAGTAATGTGCTCGTTGCCGCCTGAACTCTCGCCACCCTGGTCGGTATTGCCACCCTGGTCGGTGTCTCCAGTGCCGCCCGTATTGCCCGAACCGCCTGCGCCCTGGGTGTTATCTTCCGAGCCCGGGTTCTTGTTCTCGCCGGTAGAACCGCCGCCATCAGAATCACCTGGTGTCTTGCTCTTCTTCTCGTCATCGTAATTCACGAGTTCGATGTTGTCAGGAACCAGGTTATAGACACGGCTTCCGTTCTTGAGCAGGCTATATGCAGGACGGAAGGAAGGGATGAGGCTCTTCACGAGCTTAGCGTTGGCATTCTTCTCGTCCTCCACGGCACCGCTGGTGATGAAGCGGAGGTAAAGCTTGCCGAAGCCGAGCAGCTCGATGTCGTAACCCTTCTTCAGGTTCTCCTTCACATAGTAAGCATAGCGGTCGAGCACAGCCTTTACGTCGGCAGGAGTAGCGGTAGACTCCATGGAAATCTGCTTGGCTACTTCATCGGTGGTCAGCGTACCGTAGCTGTAAGGTCGAACGCTGTAGAGTGTCTTACCATTCTTAGGTCCCATGTGGACCACTGTCTTTAAAACTTTGTAACTCTTACTCATAAAACAAACTGTTAAAAGGTTAATAATTAAGTTTTTGTCTGATTGACGTTGCAAAGATACAACAAAAAAAGAGCAAAGTCAAGTGCGTTTACTATTCATTCTGTTTGGTTTACTTCTGATTCACTGCTCGTTTACAGAACTAAAAAATAATGGATATGCTAGTACAAAAAGAAGCCAGAATCGAGACTCCGTTATTGAAGCTCCGCCAGGAAGAGCTTCATCTCGCTATATATATTAATAATGTGGAGACCTTGGAGGAGTATGTTGCCAAGCTCTCTGTATGTGTCAGTGCCCGTGAGCTGGCACTGGTGGTTGATGCCATGGTGTGGGATTCATCCGTGAAGGTGGATCGCGATACGGCGGTGATGCAGGAGTTCATCCGTGTTCTTCTTCCGCTTGCTCCCCATGTCACCACCGGCATCAACAATATCCGCAAGCAGATCAACAATCTGCTGTGCAAGTCGAGATAGGTGAGGGGGAGCACAGCAGAAGATTTTTATCTATATTTCGCTTGTAATATGTCATTTCTCTCTGGTACTTCGGAATGAATTATTAACAGAGTACACTTCAAAAAAGTACTGATTTTATTCATTTTGTTCATCGTATTGAATAAAATCAGCACTTTTTTATTCAATACGAATGATATATTGAATATTTTTTGTATCTTTGCCATGGTTTAATCAATTCATCTGAAGAGAAATGAGAACAATTATCAATAACCAGAAAAA
>ERZ1035048.235-NODE-235-length-18170-cov-5.249186_pt1 | contig 18170 bp, 19 predicted proteins | sample MGYA00520587_ERZ1035048 | MGnify/ENA primary metagenome ERZ1035048 (study PRJEB33766, sample SAMN09781693) | gut metagenome | biome: gut microbiome | host: Homo sapiens | place: Madagascar | study: EMG produced TPA metagenomics assembly of the PRJNA485056 data set... | reverse complement strand
AGGAGTACTTCAAGAATGTACCAGATATCGAGTTCTTCGTAGATTCTCCAAATACGGTTTCCAACTATTGGCTCAATGCTGTTATCTTGAAAGATAAGGAGGCACAGATTGATTTCCTTACCCAGACAAATGATAATGGCGTAATGACTCGTCCAATCTGGGAGTTGATGAATCGTCTGCCAATGTTTGAGAATTGTGAGAACGATGGTTTGGAAAACACTATCTGGTTTGCAGATAGAGTCGTGAATATTCCAAGTTCTGTTCGATCTTCTGATTTGAATATATAAATATGATCGTATTTATTCTGGATATGATTTCTACAGTATTGTTTGGAGCTCCTGCTGCAACCTATTTCCAGTTGATGTTAGGAACTATATCAGTTTTGACGCTGATTGAGAAAATAAATTCAAACGGTATGAAAAATGGAGAACTATTAGGATGGTGGGCTGGAGCTTCATCTGGGCTGTGCACGAACCTAAAAGGTATTGTAAAAGTCATTGAAGGTAATAGATATGGTAGAAGCTCCGAGGTGAAAAGCCTCCACAGCCCACTTTTTTCTTTAATAAGAATATTATTATGAGGTGCTTTGTTGTTATGGGATATGGTACCCGACCGGATTTGTCTTCTGGTAAGAAGATTAATTTGGATCGGATATATCATGAAATTATAAAACCAGCTGTTACCGAAAGTGGTTTCGAATGTATTCGTGGTGATGAGGTATTAGATAGCGGCTTAATAGACGAGAGCATGTATTATGGTATTCTAGAGTCTGATTTGGTTGTAGCAGATTTGACAACTTTGAATCCCAATGCAATATATGAACTGGGTGTCAGACATGGAGTAAGGAAGAATTGTACGATAATAATGATGGAAACTGGAGATAAATTCTTCTTTGATTTGAATCATAATCGTACACTGGCTTATACATATGATAGAAATCGCAAAAAGTTCGCAGAAGAGGCTGAGCGTGTAAAAAATAGGCTTAAGGCAATAATTGATTCCATTGTAAAAGAGAATCAAGTTGACAGTCCATTATATAAGTTTATTCCTACCTTGAGAGAACCCGTCAAAGATGCGGATGAAACTTTACAGAAGAAGGATTCTAAGCCATTATTTGAAAGAATAAAAGAGGCTATAACCCTGAGAAAAAAAGAAAGATTCGAGGAAGCTAAAATTCTTTTTACTTCATTGATAGAAGATGTTCCTTTTGATCCTTATTTTAGACAGCAAAAGGCTCTTTGTGCATATAAATCAGAAAAGCCATCTCCAAAAGATGCATTAGATGAGGCGTTGAATATTTTAAGTCCCCTTGAAAATACGGTTGATCCAGAAACTAATGGGCTGTTAGGAGCAATCTTTAAGCGGAAGTTTTATCTTTCAAATGCAGAGAGTGACATTATCAAGGCTATAAATTATTACAAGAAGGCTTATAGTATTTATTCAGACTACTATAATGGTGAAAACTATGCCTTCTGTTTATTTCTCAGAGCTTCGCTTTTGAAAGAATGTGAAGAGAAAACAGAGTTAAAAGTTATAGCTAAGCATATATACAGAGAAGTTTTTGAAAGTAATAGAAATTTTGTTGAGGATGAAGTAAATACCGACTATGAAATATGGACGTTGGCAACATTGGCTTCATGTTCACTAGTCTTGAATAAGAAGGAACTTTCTGATAAATATGAAAAAAGTTTTCTTAGCAGAGCAGATAAAATGATGAAAACATCATATCTATCTCAAAAACAAAAATTGGTAGAACTATTAAAATCGTAGAATTATGGCAAAAACATATTCTTTATTTATAAGTCATAGCTGGGATCATGATGATACCTTGCAGAGTTTAAAGAACTTATTAAATGGTAGGGGCTATTTCTCTGCTGTTTATATGCAGGTTGAAAAAGATTGCCCCATTAATTCTGAGAAAGCAGCAGTTGTCAAAGCCAATATTACTAAACGTCTGCAAGAGTCTGATGTATTGTTGGCGATAGCAGGTGTATTTGCATCACATAGTGAGTGGATGCAATGGGAGATGGATAAGGCAAAAGAGCTTGGTCTCAATGTTATAGGTGTTATTCCTCGAGGTCAGGAACATATATCTAAAGAAGTTTATAATCGTTCCGTTAAAGATGTAAGATGGAATGCTGATAGTATTGTTGAGGCAATAAGAGAATATTCGAAATAATGAAACGTCCATTAATTCTAATCGGAGGCGGTGGTCATTGCAAGTCTGTGATAGAAGTTGCAGAGAGTGCAGGCTATGAAATCAAGGGAATCCTTGATATGCCAGATGAAGTTGGCAAGGAGGTTCTACCTGGTCATAAGGTAATAGGAACTGATGATGAGATTCCTCAATATGTTGAGGAGTGTGATTTCATTATAACTGTAGGCTTCATCAAAAATCCAGCCCTCCGAATCAAACTATATAATAAGGTGAAGGCGGCTGGAGGCAGATTGGCAACAATCATTGCCTCTACCGCTCATGTTAGTAAATATGCAGAACTAGGCGAAGGTACAGTGATTATGCATCATGCATTTGTTAATGCTGGTGCAAAGATAGGTGATAATTGCATAATCAATACTTTCGTTAATATAGAACATGATGCAGAAGTGGGTAATCAATGCCACATCTCAACAGGAACTATGGTGAATGGTGAATGTAAGATTGGAGAGAGTTGTTTTATCGGATCTCAATCCGTTTGTGCCAACTGTATCGAAATCGCTTCTGATATTATTATCGGAGCTGGTTCTGTAGTCCGTAAGTCTATACGTGTGAAGGGAATTTATGCAGGAAATCCTGCTATCCTTAAAATTAAAGCAAAATAGCATGAGCAACCATACATTAATAATTGCAGAAGCTGGTGTCAATCATAATGGTTCCTTGGATATAGCCAAGCAACTTATAGATGCAGCTGTTGATGCAGGAGTTGATATAATCAAGTTTCAAACCTTCAAGGCTGATAAACTTGTATCAAAAGATGCCAAGAAAGCTGAATATCAGAAGAAGAATATAGGTGATGGTGATGATTCTCAGTATCAGATGCTCAAGAAATTAGAACTGTCTGATGCTGATCATCAAGAACTTGTTGCCTATTGTCATCAGAAAGGTATTCGTTTTTGGTCAACTGCTTTTGATTTGGAAAGTATCGATTTCTTGCATTCTCTTGGTTTGGGACTTTGGAAAATTCCTTCTGGTGAAATTACTAACTATCCATTCATCAAGAAGATTGCTCTTCTTCATGAGCCGGTCATCATGTCTACCGGAATGTGCGATGAAGAAGATATCAGGAATGCGATGGAAGTATTGTTGAAGAATGGTTTGACAAAAGAGCAAATTACAATCTTGCATTGTAATACCCAATATCCTACACCTATGAAGGATGTCAACTTGAAGGCAATGCTTACCATCAAACAGGATTTTGGAACAGTAGTAGGTTATTCTGACCATACCCAAGGAATAGAAGTTCCTATTGCAGCTGTAGCTCTTGGCGCACAGGTCATTGAAAAGCATTTCACTCTTGATAGAAATATGGTTGGTCCTGATCACAAAGCCTCTTTGGAGCCACAAGAACTGAAGGCTATGGTTCAAGCTATCCGTAATATAGAGCAGGCTCTGGGAACCGGTATAAAACAGGTTTCTGATTCAGAACGTGCCAACATAGCTGTAGCTCGCAAGAGTATTGTGGCAAGTACTTTTATAAAAAAAGGAGAAACATTATCCGATGATAACTTAGCAGTTAAACGTCCTGGCACAGGTATTACACCTATGCGTTGGGAAGAAATTGTAGGTACAAAGGCTATTAAAGATTATCAACCTGACGAGCAAATACAATTATGAGAAAGATTTGTTTTGTAACAGGCACTCGTGCCGAATATGGCTTGTTGAGTCGTTTGATGAGATTAGTCAAAGAGGATAAAGATTTACGGCTCCAAGTCATTGCCACCAATATGCACCTGATGCCTGAATATGGAGAAACCTATAAAGAGATAGAGAAAGATGGATTCACTATAGATAAAAAAGTCTATATGCATAAACCATCTGATGATGCCCATGGAATTATTTCATCAATGGCAGAAGAGATGCAAGGTATGAATGATGCCTTGTCAGAGCTGAAACCTGATATTCTCGTACTCTTAGGTGATAGATATGAGATTCTTGTTGCTGCTCAGGTAGCGTTGATTCATCGTGTTCCTATTGCTCATATTCATGGTGGAGAAGTTACTGAAGGTGCATTCGATGATGCCATCCGTCATTCAGTGACAAAGATGTCATCTTTACATTTTACTTCTTGTGAAGAATATCGCCATCGAGTTATCCAGATGGGAGAACAACCATCTAGAGTTTTTGATGTAGGTTCTTTAGGGGTAGAAAACATCAAGGCAGTTCCTTTGATGACGAAAGATGAACTTGAAGCATCCCTGGATTTCAAGATAGATACACAAACAATTCTTGTTACTTATCATCCTGTTACCCTTGGTGGTGATCCTGCTAAAGACATTCGTGAGTTTTTGGATGCTTTAGATCAGTTCAAAGATCTGAAAGTAATCTTCACTATGCCAAACTCTGATACGGGAAGGGATGCGATAGCTTTGGCTGTAGAGAATTATGTGGAGAAGCATTCTAATCGTGCAAAGGCTTATACATCTTTGGGATTAAAGCGCTATCTTTCGACACTTCAGTTTGTAAAGGCAGCAGTTGGCAACTCCTCTAGTGGAATCATTGAAGTTCCTTCGTTTGGTATTCCAACCTTAAATATTGGAGATAGACAGAAGGGAAGACTTGCCTCTAAGAGTGTTGTTAATTGTGGTACTTCAAAGGATGAGGTAATAGCAGGTCTTAAGCTTTGTTTATCTGAAGAGAAGCAAAAGGCAGCAAAGGCTTATGAAAATCCGTATGCTAAACCAGATACAGCTAACTTGATATATCAGGAGCTCAAAAATGTTGAGTTGGCAGGTTTGAATTTGAAAACTTTTTATGACTTATAATATATGAAGGTAATAGTAATAGGACTTGGGTCAATGGGCAAACGTAGGATTCGTTTGTTGAGTGAGCACAAGGATGTTGAGATTTATGGAATAGATACTCAAGAACAACGTTGCAAGGAAGTTGAAGATAAATTTGGTATCAAATGCTTTGCTAGTATCGATGAAGTTTGTAAGGTAGAACCTATCGAGGCCGCCATTATCAGTACTTCACCACTTTCACATGCCGCCATTATTAAGGACTGTCTGAATCATAATCTTCATGTCTTTACAGAAATCAATTTGGTTCAGGATGGCTATGATGAGAATATAGCTTTGGCAAAGAAGAAAGGTAAGGTTCTTTTTCTCTCTTCCACATTCTTATATAGAAAAGAAACACAGACCATCATAGAGAAGGTACATGAGGCAAAATGTCCTGTTAATTACATCTATCATGTTGGTCAATATCTTCCTGATTGGCATCCTTGGGAGAACTATAACAACTATTTTATAGGTAATCCCCGTACTAATGGCTGTCGAGAGATTATGGCAATTGATTTGCCTTGGATAGTTACGGCATTTGGACCTATTAAAAAGGTGTGTGCGATGAAGAGTAAGAATACTCAACTCAATATTGATTATAACGATAATTATCTCATCATGTTGGAGCATGAGACTGGCGTAAAGGGTGTCTTTGCTGTTGACGTGGTCGCTCGTAAACCATATCGTCATATAGATGTTTATGGAGAAGAGCTGCAATTATCTTGGAATGGTACAGCCGATTCTCTGAATGAGTATCATATTGAAACGAAGGAAGAGGAGAATATCACATTTGACGATGCATCAGAGCATGTAGATGGTTATGCTGCATTTATCACAGAAAATCCTTATCGAGAGGAGATTAATGCCTATTTAAAGCAGATTGCAGACTCTAATTATAATCCTGCATGGAACTTTGAGAAAGATAAGGTTTTGCTGGATTGGATAGATGTTATAGAAAAATAGCTCACGTCTTTTAAAGCTTTAAAATATGAGACAATATAAAATAGCTTTTATAGGTCTAGGTTCAATTGGTAAGCGACATTTCAATAATGTATGCACTTTCCTTGAAGAACGAGGTGATTGCTATGAGATAGATTTGTATCGTAGTAACTTATTACATGATTTACCACAGGAAATTGTTGAGAAAGCACATCAGCAAATCTTATATGAAGCACCGGTAGCAGATGGCTTGGTGTATGATGTGGTTTTCATTACCAATCCAACTTCCATGCATTATGATACAATCAGAAAGTTTATAGGTCATGCTAAATCGTTCTTTATTGAAAAGCCAATCTTTGATTCTACTGATGTAGATGAAAGCATACTTGATAGCTTGAAGGGTATTCCTGCATATGTTGCTTGCCCATTACGTTATAATCCAGTTCTTCAATATGTGAAGAATCATATTGATTATAGTAAGGCGATTGCAGTAAGGGCTATATCTTCCAGTTATCTTCCTGATTGGAGACCAGGGCAGGATTACAGAAAATGCTATAGTGCCCATCGAGAAATGGGTGGAGGAGTAGGGATAGATTTGATTCATGAATGGGATTATCTTACTCATTTCTTCGGAATGCCGAGCAAGGTATTTTCTATCCAGGATCAGATTTCTTCTTTGGAAATTACTAGTGATGATATTGCAGTCTATATAGCAAAGACTAAGACTGCAACCATAGAACTGCATCTTGATTACTTTGGTAGAAAGACTTTGCGTTCCATGGATTTATTCCTTCCAGAAGATACGGTTCATTGTGATATTGCAGGAGGAACTATTCATTATCTAAAAGAAGGAAAAGAAATCGTTCTGAATGCTGAAAGAAATTCATTTCAACTAGCAGAAATCAAACATTTCTTTGATATCATTGATGGAAAGATAGAGAATGACAGTGATGTACGTCATGCTTATCAGGTACTGAAATTAACAAAAGGTATTATTTAAAGAAGATATAATATGGATATTTTATTTACACTCTGCGGCAGAGCAGGCTCAAAAGGAGTAAAAGGTAAGAATGCCAGAGACTTTCTTGACATTCCTTTAGTATGGTATTCAATGGCAGGTATTTGCTTGTATATCAAGAAATACATAAAGCCTGAAGATCATGTTGATATTGTTTTAAATACCGACAGCAAGGATTTGATAGCATTGGTAAAGCAAGTCAATGCACTCAACGTTAGTGTGTTTTAACGTGATGAGAGCTTGGCTGGTGATCGTGTTCCAAAGGTTGCTGTTATTTTAGATTGTTTAAAGCGAGCAAAGAATTTATTTCATAAAGAATATGATATAGTTGTAGATTTGGATATTACTTCGCCACTTCGCACTGTACAAGACATTAAGAATGCTATAGATAAGAAGGCTTCTCGTAATGATGTTGACGTTGTTTATTCTGTAGCTCCATCTCGTCGTAACCCATATTTCAATATGGTGAAAGAAGAGAATGGTTTCTTTTGTAAGGCTATAGCTTCTAATTTCACAACTCGTCAGGAAGCTCCTGCATTCTTTGATATGAATGCTTCAATTTATGCTTATTCTCCAAAAGCATTGGAAACTAAGGAACAGGCGACTTTCTTCAATTCCAATTGTGATGCTGTGGTAATGGCAGATACAGGTATTCTTGATATTGATTCAGAAGAGGATTATGAGTTGATGCAGGTGATAGCCAATTATCTCTTTGAGAAAAAGGAAGAATATAAAGAAGTAATAGAATTAGCTAAATGTTGGAAATAATGGAAAAAGGTATTGTTTATATATGTCATCATATTGACACAGAAGGCCCTTTATGGGAAATTATAGAAGAGTTGTTCAATCGTTTGGATTTAATCTTCGGTATTAAACTGGAGCCAACTTATGAAAATCTCAAATTATTGCAGGAAGGTAAGATAGAGGTTCCTGATGAAATTAAGGAGAGTTTAGCATTAACCGTAGATCCACATACTGTTGGTTTTAAGCGCAATTGGGGCATGATAGAAGAGATGCTCTATCGAATTATGAGTAAGGATTTCCGAAATCAGATGCTAGACTCCTTCGGAGGAGGTTGGGTTTATAACTGGCATATAATGGATCATGTTGGTTTTGGTAATGTTAATCCTCGTCATAGAGATTATGGCTATCACAATGTACTTGATTTTTATAAGTACATGATTAAAGTTACAGGTTCTGATATGGATGCTATTCATTGGCATTTCCATCCTATTCCTTTCCGAAAGGAAGCTAATATCCCTGCCACTTCCTATGATAATTCTATGCCTGTCATTTTGGATATTATCACACATCGTTTGCTCGACCGTGATATGTTCCCTGTTGTAAACCGTGCAGGTTTCCATACTGAAAGAATAGATGCAAACTTCTTTTTGGAGCAGTGGATGCCATTTGACCCATCTTGTCAGTCTGTAGATGCTGATCATCAGCCTACCGGTCAAAGAGATTTGGTAGATGGTAGATATGGTGATTGGAGAAACGCACCTTCAGACTGGAGCCTTTATCATCCTGATTTTTATGATTGGCGTAAGCCTGGTAATATGCATAGATGGTTAGCTCGCATCTTGAATATGAAATCTCGTCATCGTAATATTACGGTTGAAGAGATTGAGAAAGCCTTTGTTAAAGCAGAGAATGGAGAAAATGTATATTTAGGAATTACTGATCATGATTGGCGTGAGATGTCTGTTGAAGTTGATGATTTCCGCGAGAAGCTTCAAGTAGTAATAGAAAGACATCCTGATGTGAAATTTAAGTTCTCAGAAACTGTTGATGCTTTCCGTCATGTAATAGGATATTCAAAAGAAGAAATAGAAAAAAATAAACTATCTTTGAAAGCCACGATGAAGGAAAATATTCTTCATGTAGAGGTTCAGAATGGAGAACTCTTCGGTCCTCAGCCATATTTAGCTATCAAGACAAAATGTGGTGAATATTTCCATGACAACTTCGATTTTCAGGAAACTGGTAAGTCTTTTAGTTATGTATTTGATGCATATACAATACCTGTTGATCAACTGGAGTGTGTAAAGGTTGCAGGAAATGACAAATATGGCAATCAGTGTATTGTTGATGTTGAACTCTAGTAAATAATGTCGATGAATAAATTTGATAAATATATCATCAATTCTTCAGAAAGCATTCTATCTGCATTGAAGTGTTTAAATTGCTTTGATGCGGAGGATGCTTTGACCCTTTTTGTTGTTTCTAATGAAGGAGAATTGAAGGGTACTTTGACAGATGGAGATATTCGCAGAAGTCTTGTTTCTGGTATAAGTTTGGAACAATCAGTCCTGGATATTGCAAATAAGCAATATATATATTTGCAGGCTGAGTGTATAGATATTAAGAATATTCATAAATGCAAGGATTTAGGAATTTCTTTGTTACCTGTAATAGATGCAGATAAGCATATAGTTGACGTTCTTAATTTCAAATTACAGAAGTCTCTTTTGCCCGTTGACGCAGTTCTTATGGCAGGTGGCAAGGGGGTTCGCCTTCGTCCATTGACAGAGACAACACCAAAGCCTCTCCTCCCTGTAGGTGGTAAATCTATTATTGATTACAATATTGACAGCTTGATGGAGAATGGTATCAAGCATATCTCTGTTACTGTCAATTATCTTCATGAACAGTTGGAGGAGCATTTTGCGGAACCTGTGAAGGGGGTAAAGATTGATTGTATCAAAGAGCCACAATTTCTGGGAACAATGGGGGCAACTCAGTTTGTTACCAAGTTCTATAATGATGTGGTACTTGTAATGAACTCCGATCTCTTTACTAACATTGATTATGAGGATTTCTATCTTCACTTCAAGGAACATGATGCTGACATGTCTGTAGCAGCAGTACCATATTCTATTTCTGTACCTTATGGAATTTTTGAATTGGAAGGCAGAAATATCAAAGGTGTGAAGGAGAAGCCTATATATAATTACTTCGCTAACGCTGGTATCTATCTCATCAAGCGAGAGCTTTTGGAGAATATGCCAAAGAATACCTTCTATAATGCCACTGACTTGATGAATGATGCGGTAGCAGCTGGCAAGACCGTTATCCGTTATCCGATTACAGGCTATTGGCTTGACATCGGTAGTCATGAGGAGTACAAGAAAGCGAATGAGTTGGTAAAGCATATTAAGAAATAGTTCATATGCTGAAGAATACAAAGAATAGTATTAATGAAAATAATAAATAAAGTAGTATCAATAACCAATAATAAAACACTACGTAACGGATCCTTATTTACCTTGTTTTCTTTTCTGAATCAAGGTATCGGCTTTTTTATCATGCTGATAATGGGACGTTATGTGCTACCTGACTCGTATGGCAAATTAAGTTTGTTTACTACTATAATCCAATTGTTGTCTATTTTTATATGTTTAGGTACTAATGGAATTATAGCAGTAGACTTCTTTAAGCATAAGAAAGAATATATTCAAAGGTTAGTCAATGTAGTGTTGCTTTCTGCTCTTGGTGTGTATGCTGTTATGTTGCTCCTGGTGCTGGCTCTTCCAACGCAATTGGAAAAGATAGTGGGTATAGAGGCTCAGTATCAGTTATATGCAATCTCAGTTTGTCTGTTTCAGATAGTGAGTGCTGTCATACTCGATATATGGCGTTTGGAGGAGAAAGTTACTACGTATGGCCTATATTCATGCTCTTCTACAGTATCAAACTTAGTATTGACATTTGTGTTTGTAGCATGTTTGCATTGGGACTGGCAGGGACGTGTTTACGCCAATGTTCTGACATGTTTGGTGTTTTTCATAATTGGCTTGTATTTCCTTATTAAAAAGAAATATCTTGTTTGGGTCTTACCATCTAAAGCCCATTGGAAAGAATCTCTTAAATTTGGAGTACCTCTGATTCCCCATTCGATGTCATTTTGGATGCGTCAGGGAATGGATCGCTATGTCATCAATCTGTTTCTGAACCATGCAGCTGTAGGTTTGTTCAGTTTTGCCAGCAACTTGGGAAATATCGTGCAGATAATAGGTTTCTCATTTAATGCTTCCAATTCAGTTCATATATACCAGCTCCTATCAACGGATGCTCCTGACAAGGTGGCAAAGTTGAATAAGGAATGCAGATATCTTGTAATGCTATATACATTGATAGCTTTTGCTATATTTGCAGGAGGAGCCATACTGACTCCTATTATATTCCCTAAATATGCAGGATCAGTAAAGTATTTGCTTCCGTTATGTATTGGTGGTATGCTCCAATGCTATTATCTGGTATATGTAAATATTTTGTTTTTCTACAAGACTACTAAACTGCTGATGTATATTACATTCAGCTCATCATTGATTCACGTAGGATTATCTTTTTGGCTCACCAGATATGGTGTGATGTACACGTCGTGCGTAATGGTAATCAGTAATTTACTTATCTTTATCGGAGTGTACATATATTCACGAAAGGTCTTACATAAGTTTAATAATAATGTCAATTAAATTTAATAGGGGGTACGAGCCTCTCATTGATTACTTAAAAGCAATATGCATCATCATGGTCGTAATAAGCCATGGAACAGGAGGAGCTAGGGATCTTCTTCTTTATCCATTAAGATAGATCAGGCAGTGCCTATCTTTCTTCTGATACAAGTGTTTCATGCCTATAAACATGATACGGTGATTTATCCTTCATTCTCAAAATTATGGAGTCGTATAATGAAACCTTTCTTGGCGATACAATGCCTGATGGTTGTTTATTATCTAATCCTATATTTATTAAAGGATGAAGATTTCACTGAAAGTATGTTGCTTTTGGTAAAAAATGGAGGTCAGGGACCTGGCTCCTATTACATTTGGATTTATCTCCAATTTGCAGTTTTACTACCGTTGTTTTCTAAGCTAGTTAGAAATCGTTATGCTGCAGCTTATTTTATAGTTTGTAGCATCGGAATTGAGGTTATCTGTTCCTATATAGATATACCTGATTACATGTATAGACTGCTATTTCTGCGATATTTCTTCTTGACATACTTAGGTTATCTCTGGGTTAAGAGAGGTATAGTCTTAAACAAGACAAATATCCTGCTTAGTATCATAAGTATCACGGCTATAGGATTACTTTATTATGGAAAGTCTTTCGGCTTGACAGGAGAATATGAACCTCTTGTCTTTACTACCGATTGGACTATATTCCATTGGTTCTCTTATTTTTTGCCATGGTCATTCCTTTCTTTCTTCATCTGTAAATCGTATAAGAAGGTAGAAGGTACTAGAATTGGAACAATATTGCTACTTGCGGGTAAACGATCGTTTGAAATATTTTTGTTCCAAATGCTGGTATTCCAAGTCTCACCTCTTCCAGGCAAGATAAATATTATCCTTAGTTTTCTGCCTTTGCTGGTATATGAACGTTATACAATAAAAAAGATTATTTTCACAAAAACAATATGAGTATAAAAAATTATTTGAGGTTGATTAAAAACTTCATCAGCTATTACTTTTATGTGTATCGAACACGTAATGTTGATTTCTTTGATTACGAGAAGTTAGCCCGACCATGTGCTATTTTTGCAGGTTTAACTTTGAAGCCCGGTCTTTTAGGTAATAAGTGCTATGGCAACTGGAAGGCTATTAAAACAGCTATGGGTGACAAGTTGGATCCTCATAATATGATAGAGCATGGCATCTATTTCGGACGCAGAATTCTTTTTGAAGAGTGTGAAATGCCCGAAATATCTACGATATACACCTATAGTCCTTATCGCCTTGAAGTGTTGAAAGAGCATTATCAAGGAAAATTAGGCAAGAAGGTTGTTGCTGTCGGTTCTTATATAAAATATGCCCAGAACTTTCATTCAGAGGCAGAACTGAAAGCACTCAAACAGAAGTATGGAAAAATATTGCTGGTTTTTCCGTCTCACCCAGATCCTTCAAATGATACAGTATATGATTTTGAAGAATTTATGAGAGAGATAGATAGAGTGGGAAAAGACTATGATTGCATCTTCGTATCTATGTATTGGGTTGATATTGTCAATGGCAAGCATAAGATTTACAAGGATAAAGGCTATACTATTGTTTGTTCAGGAAATCGTTTTGATCCACGTTTCTTGTCTCGTCAGCGAGACCTGATAGAACTTTCTGACATGACCATGTCGAATGATTTGGGTACTCATGTTGGTTATAGTGTTGCTTTAAACAGACCTCACTATATGTTCAAACAAAAAGTTGAGTTGAATTTGGAGCATGAGGATGCCAAGATTATCTCTGATTTGAAGAACATTCAGCCTGACTTCGATAAGGAACGCAACGAGATTCAACGTGTTTTTGGTGAATATCGCCAAGAAATAACAGAGGAACAGCGAAAGGTTGTTGCGTATTATTGGGGGGACAAAGTAGAACAAGGTATTATGATATAAGGATGGTTGAACAACAGATTAAACCCCGTGAGTACTATTTGGATGCGGTAAAGGCAATAGCCATTATTCTCACAGTTTTAGGGCATTGTATTCAATGGGTCTTAGGTGATTCTTTTGGAGAAGATAAACTTGAGCTGTTTATCTATTCCTTTCATATGCCTTTATTTATGATAATTAGTGGCTATTTCTTTCAATCAGCTTTAAGGAGAGACTTTAAGGATTTAGTTAGCCGTAAGTTCTTTCAATTACTCATACCTGCATTTTGCTGGACACTTATCATTTATCCTTGGAAGTGTGAGTCTATACATGATGTGCTAAGTAGGATATTCCATGAGTATTGGTTTTTGAAAGCTTTGTTTGTTAGCTATATTGTTACATTTGTCTATTATAAAGCTCCATATAAATATAAATGTTTCTTGTTGTTGATAGGAATATTTATCTTCTTAATAGGTAAGGGGGAAACTTGGTATTTTACTCCGATGTATCCTTTTTTCCTATTTGGAATCATACTTCGCAAGTGTAAGGCTTTACTTGACAAGGGTTATGTACAGCTTTTGTTCGTATGTACATTTCTGTTACTTTTACCATTTTTCAGAATGGAGGATACAATGTATTATACATCATGTAAGCTTTTAGATGTGAGCACGATGTCTTTATGTTATGCTAACATTATACCTAATTTGTTAAGGTATGCTCTTGGTACATGTGGGGGGGCGATAATCATTATACTAGCAAAGCGTTTTTTTGCTGTTTATGTGGATAAAAGAAATGTAAATCCGCAAAAATGTATTTTAGAGATAATTGGTAGCAATACTTTAGGCATTTACCTTGTTCATCCAATGATTTATATTCCATTGACGTCATTCCTTCAAGGTTATTTGAAAGGTTATGATTGGTATATAGTTGATACAGCCTGCATCTTAATGACGGTATTTGTTGTATGGATAAGTCTGTTGATAATAAAGTTGGTTGATAGGAGTGCTTTTGTTTCAAAGTTTTTATTAGGTAAAATTTAATTGTGTAAAATGAAGAGAATATTTGTTTCGTTTGCAGATACTAGATATATTAAGTCTTTAGAGAGAATTAAAAGCGAAACAGAACTGTTTGGTTTTGATGAGCGATATTTTCTCACTGAAAAGGATTTACCAAAGGATTTTTTTCAGAATATTAATCCAAAGATTTATCGACGAGGTTATGGTTATTGGACATGGAAACCATACGTTGTAAAGAGTATGCTTGATAAAATGAAAGATGGAGATGTGTTAGTTTATTCTGACGCAGGTACTCAGTTCCATATTACTGGTAAGCAACGTTTTGAAGAATATTTATCAATGCTATCTGTAGACAAACCTTTTGTAGTTTTCCAGCAACCTTTTCTAGCTAAGGATTGGACAAAAGGTGATGTTTTCAAATATCTTTGTGCAGAACAATGGCAGGAATATGCAATGCAGCTACAGCTATGGGCAGGCTCATTCATATTACTGAAAACTCCAAATACTGTTGCTGTGGTAGATAAATGGTTAGATATTGTTAAGAATCATGTTGATTTGATGACAGATAAGGCTTCGGAAACCCCTAATCTTGTCGGTTTTCAAGAACATCGTCATGACCAGTCTGTTTTTTCGATTCTCATTCATCAGATGCCGCATACCGAAATTTCTTGGCAAGAGGTAGAATCGTTGAATAGAGAATGGAATGGTAGAGAAGGGTTTCCTATATGGGCGAAGCGAGATAAATCATTTTCTTTAATAGGTAAAATAAAGAAAAGATTGAGATTGATATTTGCATACCCTATTGGGCTATATCTGAAAAATATTAAAGGCTTTTATTTTCAGAATAAAATTGCTTGGTAAAATGAGTGAATAATCAATGATATAGCTAAACATTGCTGTAGTGATAGTATGCAACAATACTGTCTACGTCATTGAAAATATTATTAGTTCTGTAATTAATCAAATGTACCCTACTATATAGTATCTCATCATTAATGGTGGTTTTACTGATATTACGATGAATTGCAAGTGGGCAATAAATATTAAATGTTAATGTAAAACTCAATATGAAGTTTATAGTTTATACCTTTCTGTTTACCCCACTTGTTGAAGTGAGGCAACTAGATTTGTTTGAGCCAACTCTCTAAGTACGTGATGAAATAATGGCTCATAAGTTAGAATATTTTGAAGAAGCTTTGACTTCCGCAAAATATCATCATTATGGTAGAACTTATAAAAACTCTGTTCAAATGCATACTGACTACATTATGATTATACGTTTAGCTAATCGTAAGCCGTTTGTTAGAGAGAAGAATTTTCAGGTTATAAAAGATGAGGATGAGCCTAGCTGTGGGGTAATAATTGATTATAGACCTGGACATCAAGTGATAGCGATTGAAGAGGCCAGCCGTGCATTTAATAACACTGACACTGTTCGCAACATACTAGAAAGGTCGCTCAATGATGTATTATGTAAACATCGTTTGTGTATTTCATTGAAAAGACAGAATTTAGCTTCAGAATTTTGGGATTATGTCAAGCAGTATCGTGGGCGCATTAATGAAGTCCGATTTACTTATCAGTATCCTAATCTAGGCAGAGCTAGTGAAAAGATGAAAGAGTTACTTGGTGATACAAGTAAAGTTGTTAATAGTACGGAGTCTGAAATTGTCTTTAAGGGTAAGTCTTTGGAATTAGACGAAAAAAATGAAGACCTTCAAGATTATACGAAAGATTCAGAAAACTCTGGTATACCAATCGCTTTGAAAATAAAAGGCATGAAGAAAACAATTAAAACAGGTAAACGACCGAAAAGCTTTGAATTAGAAGAACTTGATTTTCAAGGTGATCCTATGGCGTATTCTAAGTTATTAGATACTTTAAATCACGGCTTATGAACAAAGTATATATCATCTCATTTTGGCTAGTATGTGGACTTCTAATAGCATGCCTAGTCAAATGGATGAATCCTAAGGATATTGATGCACTCTTAAAATATAGTTTTCCTTTTACATTCGCAATGTTCTCTCTTAATTTTTCGGCGATTTCTGCTTGTTCTAATGCTTTGTTGAAATACAAGGAATTGCATCAAGACAAGAATATTGAAATAGTTGTGCAGGAGATGAAGGAGAATATGATGTCAATGTTATTGGGAATTATATGTGTTTTCATAGCTTCGATTTTGAAGTCTGCTATAGATAAGCAATTTTTTGTGATTGCTTGTAATGCGGTCATTTTTGCAGTGCTCATTATGTACCTGCATTTGATTGTGGATATAGCAATGGCATTTTTTAGAATAATAGAGAATTAATATAATGTCCCATCCCAAAAACTTAGTCTCCAATAAAAATAGATGCGTTAATAACGCAACTGTCCGTTAAATAAGGAGATAATCGAGTTCTTTGACTTCGTTGAAAACAGTCTTATCGAATTGATCTCTCTAAAGAGGTTTTTGCTCCTCAATGATGTGCTTCAAATAGTACATTTAATAATTATAAATTTCAAATCAAGTCAGTTTCATGCAAAATACTGCATAAAAGATTCTATTTCAACGATTGAATTGCGATTTTATTGGATAGTAATGGTTATAAATAGTATAAAGTAAAAAAACTATGATACGAAATTTTCGTTTTAAAGTACATTCTGTGATGGAATTATTACCATATATAGTTCTTTCATCAAGTATTGTTATATTGCATGCTTTTTCTCTTGAAGGTGGTATTAATATGCTTACAGTGGGAGTCATGGCTATTGCTTCTGTTTTTATATTTTTTAGATACAAAGAAATAGATAGATATGATTTAGGATTAGTTTTATTATGGATATTAATGTTCTGCTCTGCTACGAATAATCCGAATTTTAGGCTAAGTACATTTATGTACTCTGGTTTATTTATATTTCAATTTATAAGTTTAAGAGTGTACTCTAAATTTATTAAAAGGGATAATTATTTAGCCTTAATAGAAATCCTTTTATATGCTTTTGGCTTAGTTTTGCTTATACAACAACTTTCTGAGATAGCAGGAATAAACGGCTTCAATCGTAATGGAGAATTTGAAATCCGATTCAAGATGAATTCTTTGGCTCAGGAACCTTCCATGTTTCCACCATCTATTGCCTTGCTGTTTCTTATGTATATTCGCATAAAGTATCTGAATACTCTACAGATTGTTGGCTTACGACAAATATATAAAGAGAATAGAAGAATTTGCTGGATTGTTATGTATATGTTACTTTCTTGCGGTACAACTAGCGCAATTATTTTATTACCAATTGTTCTGTTGTTCTTTTGGAAATCTCATATTTTCAAATACATACCTTTTTTTATTATTTCTTTAATTATTGGATATTTTGTGATTGGATATTTCTACCCGCAAACTATAGAGCGTATTTCGATGATTTTAGGTGCTATTGGTTCTTTTGATCCTATGCAAATCTATGATACAGATCCGAGTGCTTCTGCTAGAATTTCTCCGTATTTATTTTATTTGCATGATTTTGATTTAAAAAACTGGAATATATGGTTTGGTTATGGCCATGATTATGGCGCAAAGTTTTTATCATGGCAAATGTTAGGAAAGGAAATGGGATATGATATAGGAATAGGTGGAATTGTAAATTATCTATATGACTATGGTATAGTAATTCTATTATACTTTCTTGTATTGATGAAAAAGCTAGTTTTTGGAAAGTTCTTGTCTTGGGATTTCTTTTTCTGGTTTTTTGCTTTTAGTATGCAGACTTTTAATATGCCAATTTTCTGGGCTTTCTTTACATTTACATATGTAACAAAATTATTTGAAGATAATAAAATTTTAAAGTGATT
>ERZ1035048.233-NODE-233-length-18208-cov-16.844323_pt1 | contig 18208 bp, 15 predicted proteins | sample MGYA00520587_ERZ1035048 | MGnify/ENA primary metagenome ERZ1035048 (study PRJEB33766, sample SAMN09781693) | gut metagenome | biome: gut microbiome | host: Homo sapiens | place: Madagascar | study: EMG produced TPA metagenomics assembly of the PRJNA485056 data... | reverse complement strand
CAGATCCTCTAGATAGAGCATCACAGGAGGAAGAGTTTGCTCTTGAGTTACGTGCTCGTGATCGTGAACGTAAGTTAATCAAGAAGATCGAAAAGACTTTATCAAAGATTGATAATGATGAGTTCGGTTACTGCGAACAGTGCGGTACCGAGATTGGTATCAAACGTCTAGAAGCAAGACCAACTGCAGATTTATGCGTTGACTGCAAGTCATTAGCAGAAATCAAAGAAAAACAACTTCAAGGCTAATCTATAATTCAAAGAAAAGCAGGTGACTATATGTCGCCTGTTTTTTTTGCCAACTATGTACATAGGTCGTTTTGCACCATCACCTTCAGGAAGACTTCATTTTGGCTCTCTAGTTGCAGCCTTAGGTTCTTATCTTAGAGCGCGTCATGAAAACGGACGTATTTTTTTGCGAATCGAGGATCTTGATTTTTACAGATGTAAAAAAGAATACACCAATCTGATTATCAATGAGCTTCATACTTTAGGCTTTGAATATGATGGTGTTCCATATATTCAATCAGAACACACCGATGTGTATCTTGAAAAAGCAATAGAGCTCATAGACAAAGGTGAAGCTTATTACTGTCACTGTACAAGGGCTATGAAAAAGATAGCACCTTGTCATTGTAAGAACTTACATTTACAGCAAACAGAGAACACTAATTACGCCTTAAACTATGAGGTAAAAGACGTTTGTAATAACACCTTTGAAGATGTGCTTTTAGGCAAAGTACATACTGACTATACAAACAATGAACTTACTTTAATTAGGGCAGACAAAGTAATATCTTACAATTTAGGTTGCGTTGTTGATGACATCCTAGAAGGCGTAACTGAGATTGTAAGAGGTGCTGATTTAATTGATATCACGCCATCTCAAATCTCACTTTATAAAAGCTTTGATAAAGAAGCACCACGTTATCTGCACTTACCTTTGATTATGCAGGATAGCAAAAGAAAGCTCTCCAAACAGAACCATTCTCCCGCTGTACTTGATTTAGCTAGTCCTCAAAGATTGTTAATTACAGGACTTAAATTTCTAAATCAAAAAACAGACGATCTAAACGAAAATATGACTGTTTACAAGATCCTTGCAATGGCTGTTGACCGCTTTGATGTTTTTGCTATCAGCAAGATGCCTTTGTTAATGACAAAATAATCTTTTTTACAACTGTTCCTACATTATCCATCAAAACTCTTATCTATCCATGCTTTTGTCTGTCAAAATGTTTTTAAGACCTTCTGGCTATAAGCTAGAGTTTACTTTGTATTTTTGACGTAGATAGTAGATAGCATCTTCAATTTTATACTGTTTTCCTGAATTTAATTTGGACACGATAAAACCGCAGTCTTTTTCAAAATCCAAAAGAGAGTCCAAACAAAACGACTCAAATCTAAAAGAAACACTCACTATCTGTGTTAGCAATTTAGAAAAATCATTAGCTGATAGTTTTCTTTTTGCACACAGTAATAAGGCATAAGCTTGACTTACTTTTAACTTTTTCAGGATGTTCAAGTTAGATTTGTTTCTTTCGTCATAACTAGATTCATGTGGATGAATCAAATCAAGGTAATTATCAAGCTCATAGGTCAATCCATCAATAAAAGTAGCAATAACAGAACTGTTTACAACCTCTTTTTTTACTGTAGTTAAAAGCTCTGAAGCTCTTATATAGTTGTACTTGCTGTTCCAGTAATCTCTTACATAATCAAGGAACTTGCTATCATGTAAACGATTTACCATGAAATCCCATTTCTTTTCTAAAACAGCCACCTCATTTAAGTCCGTGCATTGAGCATCTACCTCTGACAGAAGATAGTTTTTCAAAAGATCAATTACTGCATTAGTTGAATGACTTGTATTTAAAGTACCTAAAACTTTGTAGGCTTCATTGTCATCGTTTATGGTTATTACTGTAAAGAACAAACTGTCGCTTAAGCTCTCAACAAAACTTGCCAAAAACTGACCTTTATCAGAGTTTACTCCCTGTAATAGAACACTAACTTTATTATCAAACCACAAGAAGGATTTATACAACTTGTTGTCATCTTTTTTAAGATTCTTCTGTTCTTTTAGAGGATATACAAGCTTGTTAAAAACAATAATCATTATCATGCTTGTTCAAACTAAGCTTATAACGTTCTTTTAGGGTTACAGGATCTAGATTGCTTATAAATGAATGCCAAATTTGATTGATGCGAACTAAATTCTGTTCATCATCTTCTTGATCATCTACAAGACTTTTTAGATTTTGTATTACAGAGAGTACCAGCAAAGTTAAAGCTGTTAATTTTTGTTGATCGAGCAAAACTTCAATGTTCCTGCTATCATGTTCTTTTAGTAGCACAATTCCTTGATAATACTTTTCATCAGAATCAACAGCAGATATTACATCTGCCCACAGCTCATCTAACACTTTTAAAGAACAGTTGTAATCAGATTGAAAAGTTGGAACTGTATAAAACAGTCCATTGCCAAACAAACTTCGAAATGAAAGTGTCTCTGTTCTAAATGAGGAAAATTGCATATCTAAGCCCAAAGATTACTGCATTTTATTTTGCTTTGTTTGTCTGTATTGAAGGTTTGATTAAATCAAATCTTAAGTTTTAAATGCTACATCTCATAGCATAAATTAAGTACTCAACAATGAAAAACACCTGTCTGCAAGACCGCCTTAAAAATGGTATAATGCGCACGTTTTAAAAGAGTAAATTTGGAGTAAGAAAAATTACTGCACCATTGCAAGGACTTAATACAGAAAGTCTAAAAAAATTCAAAACAAACGCCAAGAAAAAAGGCTTTGCTCAAAACATAGTATCAGCAAGTGAACTGGGGCTTGATTTATCATCTCTATCAAAAGCAGCAGTTCAGGTTGTCTCTACCCTTCAAAAGCATAAGTTTAAAGCCTATTTAGTAGGTGGCTGTATCCGTGATCTTCTATTAGGAAAGAAACCTAAAGACTTTGATGTATCTACAGATGCTACCCCTGAACAGGTTCACAGGATCTTTTCAAATTCTAGAATTATAGGCAGAAGATTTAAGATTGTTCATGTTGTTTTTAGCGGACAGAATATTATTGAAGTTACAACCTTTAGAAGTAACTCTACAGCTAAAAAAGGTAAAGTAAATCCAACAAGAGTGTCTGCAGAGTCTGGCATGCTTTTAAGAGACAATGTTTACGGTAAAAGCATTGTTGAGGATGCTCAAAGACGTGACTTTACCATTAACGCTTTATATCTTGATCCTGTCAAAAAAGAAATCTATGACTACAATGGCGGTCTTTACGATATGCAAAAGGGCATCATCGATATCATCGGTGATCCTGACACTAGATACAGTGAAGATCCTGTTCGTATGATCAGAGCTTTAAGATTTAGCGCAAAGCTTGGCTTTAAGCTCTCAAAGAGAACATCTGATCCGATTAAGAGGCTGTCAGCTTTATTACTTGAAGTTTCAAATGCCCGTATGTTTGAAGAAGTTAACAAACTCTTTATTACAGGTCATGGCTATAACAGCTTTAAGATTTTAAGAAAGTATAATATTTTTGAACTTCTGTTCCCTGATGCTGGTGACTTCTTAGATAACAAGAGTTACATCGACTTTGTTGAATACGCGCTCTCAAGCTCTGATAAAAGATATGCAGAGAACAAGAGAAATATGCCTCACTTTTTATATTCAGTGATCTTATGGGGAGTATTCCAGAACAATATCTTCAGACTAAGACGCTACAGCGAATCTATGGTGTCTCCAATGGAAGACAATGACATTGTAAGGCTGGCTTTAGATTCTGTATTTGATAATCAGGATAAAGTAACTGACATTCCTATGGCTGTAAGCGACAGCATCAAGTCATTATGGAGAATGCAACTTGTGCTGCAGCAAATTGAACAGCTAAAAGATTATGATGAAGTTTCAAACAGAACTATCTTTAGAGCAGCCTTTGATTTCATCTCACTGCGAGCAAGATTTGAACCTTATTTAGCTACTTGTGTAAACTTCTGGCAGCCTTATTATGTAAAGTCAGCTGCTATTGCTGCTAAGAGAAAGGCTTTAAAAGATCAGAAATATCAGCAGAAGTTCTCTAATAAAAAGAAAGCTAAAAAGCAAAAAGGCCCTAAAAATCCAGCTACAGAAGGCTTTGAGGATGAAAGCAATCTAAGTGCTAAGCGTAAAGAACAACTAGCTAAAGCAAGAGCATGGAGAGCTTCCATGAACCTCGGTAACTAAAATGACCAAAGTTTTATTATCATTAGGTTCTAATCTAGGAGACAGCATCGACATCTTAAATCATGCTATTGATGATATTAAACAGCATGATGGCATTCAAAATGTGGTGGTATCTCCTTTTTATAAGACCAAACCTGTAGGCTTTTTAGATCAAGACGATTTTGTAAATTTAGCATTATCTCTTGAGACCCAAATAGATGCTTACTCTTTGTTAGATTTTCTCTCTTCACTAGAACAGAAATATAAAAGAGTGCGCCTGTTCAAAGATGGTCCTAGAACTCTGGATATAGATATCATCGCTTATGGAGATATCAAAAGTGATGATAAAAAGCTTACTCTGCCTCATCCTAGAATGCAGGACAGAGCTTTCGTGCTGGCTCCTTTAAAGGATATTGAGCCTAACTTTTTAGTTACAAAATTTAATAAAAGCATCAAAGTGTTGTTTGATGCTTTACCTACAAAAGAAAAACAAGATGTTAAGGTTATAAATGGCTAACGACAAGTGCAATATCAAACTGATTGTAGGTCTAGGTAATCCTGGTTCTGAATATGAACACACCAGACACAACATCGGTGTTGATTTTTTATATAAGCTTGCAGATAAATACAGAATTGACATGCGTCCTGAAGGCAAGTTCTCAGGAATTTTAGGTAGAGGCATGATCTTAGATCACGAAGTAAGACTGGTATTCCCTACTACATTTATGAATGAATCTGGTCGTTCTGTAGCTGCCCTTTGCAATTTCTACAAGATTAAACCTGAGGAAATCTTAGTTTGTCATGACGATCTTGATCTTCCGGCAGGTCACATGAAGTTCAAATTTGGCGGTGGTTTGGCCGGTCACAATGGACTTCGCAGCATCAGTGCTAATTTATCTAACTCACAAAACTATTACCGATTACGTCTTGGTATCGGTAAACCTCCATCACATGAGGTAATCAACTGGGTTTTAGGTAAGCCTTCTGCTACAGACAAGAAGCTTATCGATGATGCTTATGAAGAAGCTCTTTTAGCAATAGACAAGCTCTTTACAGATGGGGTTTCTAAAGCAACATCAATGATTAATGGTTACAAGCCTAACTAGGAGAATAATAAAATGGGTTTTAAATGCGGTATTGTAGGTCTGCCTAATGTTGGTAAATCTACCTTGTTCAATGCACTAACTAAAGCAGGAATTGCAGCAGAAAACTTTCCTTTCTGCACAATCGAACCTAATACCGGTATCGTTCCAGTACCTGATCCACGTTTGGACGCAATTGCAGCTATCGTAAAGCCAGCTAAGATTGTTCCAACTTCAATGGAGTTCGTGGATATTGCAGGTTTAGTAAAAGGTGCTTCTAAGGGTGAAGGTTTAGGTAACCAGTTCTTAATGAACATTCGTGAGACTGATGCTATCGCTCACGTAGTTCGCTGCTTTGATGATGAGAACGTTATTCACGTAGCAGGTAAGGTTGATCCTGTTGAAGATATCGAAGTTATCAACACTGAGCTTGCTCTAAGCGATCTTGATATCTGTGATAAGGCATTACAGAGATTAGAGAAGAGAGCAAGAACCGGTGGTGATAAAGAAGCTTTAGCTCAGGTTGTAGCCCTAGAGAAATGCAAACCAGCTTTAGAGCAGGGCAAGATGTTGCGTTCTGTAGATTTTACAGATGCAGACAGAGCAGCTTTAAGAAACTTCAATTTCTTGACCATCAAACCTGTTATGTACATTGCTAACGTATCAGAAGATGGCTTTACTAATAATCCATATCTTGATGCTGTTAAGAAGTTAGCAGATGAAGAAAAATCAATTGTAGTTCCAGTATCAGCTGCTATTGAATCAGACTTAGCTTCCATGGATGAAGCTGACAGAAAAGAGTTCATGGACAGCTTAGGTCTTGAAGAACCTGGATTGAACCGTGTTATTCGCGCAGGCTACCAGTTATTAGGGCTACAGACATTCTTTACAGCAGGACCTAAGGAAGTTAGAGCATGGACTGTTAAAGTTGGCGCTACCGCCCCACAGGCAGCAGGTAAAATTCACTCTGACTTTGAAAGAGGTTTCATCCGCGCTCAGACTATCGCTTATGACGATTTCATCAAGTACAAGGGTGAAGCAGGCGCTAAAGAAGCTGGTAAGTTAAGATCAGAAGGTAAGGACTACATCGTTCACGACGGTGACTTATTCGAGTTCTTATTCAACGTTTAATTTGATTTAAACGTCCATAGGAGAAGACAGAAAAAACTGTCTTCTCTTTTTGTATCTATCATCTTGTATCTATCCTCGTATTCACTTTCATCGTAACCTCTTTCTTAATCTCTATAAGCTCAAATCAAAAGATATAGCTTTTTTTCAATAAAATCTGCAAGTACTTTTAGGTACTTCTCATCAACTATTAAAGAGAGCTTCTCTTTAATAGTATTATCTGAAGGTACAACCTTACCCTCACCAATTTCAAAAAGTTACCTGATCTCAGTCTAACAGGCGGTAGACAATTTGAAAAAGACAAAAGATAGACAATCACTGGCTATAAATTGCACAAAAATCTCCCCTGAGGTCTTAGAGAGTTTAAGTCCATGAATATAGCTTTATTTAAGATCTGAAAAGGCATATTTCAGACCATTTACAAAAGAAATGATGTATATCATTCTTTCTAGAAAGGAAAAAGAACGCTACAAAAGCACAGCTTAAAACCGCGCTCATGTAGCGTTGTGCATAGATAAAAGTATCTGTCTTATCTTACTTGTCTAACTTCTCTGAGTTAACAATAAAGATATCGCCTTTGATCTGCTCTAAAACTAATTCACCAGCTGATGAATTGATTGAACCTAAGAAAGTGCTACGTGGAGTTGTGCCCATGCAAACCATACGTGCATTTAACTTCTCGCATAGTCTTGGGATCTCTTCATCAATTCGACCTTCAACTACATGAACATTCTCTAGAGGAACTTTGTGCTTTAAAGCAAACTCTTCAGCTAGCTTGAAGTGAACACCAACTCTGCTCTCAAGACCACCTGATGAAACAATCTTAGACTGGCTTAGGTTACCTCCCATTAAACCAGGATTTTTTGGAGTTACGCAGTTTGCAATTTGAACAGTACCATCAAAGCTCTTAGCAAAGGATGAAGCTGCATCAAATAAGTAGTCATCTAATTTTCCTACCTGAGCTGCATCACTAAAATCAATTGCTAAAATTACTGACTGACCTAAAGTTGCAGTTGATGAAGCATCACGAACAACTAGTAAAGGAATAGAGCATTTGCGCATGATCTGACTATCAACATTGCTGATAAATAGATCTTTTAAAGCATGTCTCTTGTTAGCTGAAATTACAGCTAAAGAATAGTTGTCGTTCTTGCATTCAGCATTAAATCCTTCAGCTACATTCTTATCAAATACTACTTTGAAGTCAAAGTTCTGAATGCTTGCATACTTACGCTTCAACATCTCAAAGTTAGCTTTCTCTTTTAGAGTGAGCTGCTCTACATTCTCTTCTTTGTAGTCATTTACTACTCTAACAGCTACAACAGAGATTGATGGATCAACTCTTGCGTACTGAGCAGCACGATCTAAAGCAGGCTGTTCCTCAGTTGGTTTTAATAAAACTGCAAATTTATTAGGGGTTGTCATAGTAACCTCCTTCTTAAAAAATAACTTTTCTTAAATAAGAACTTTCAACGTTTTATAGTTTGATTTTAAAACGAAAAATAAATAAATGCCCTCGTTTTTTCTAAATAATGCGACATAGCTTAATTTTTATCATAAAAGAGATTCTCTATGCTTTGTCAGAGAGTATTCAAGAATGCGATATATAACACAAGCATTCTCTTTTCATGCTTAGTAACGGATCAAGTGAGAAAAAAGTGCAATCATACTTATATTGCAAAAAATGCAACGTATTACTTTTTATGTTGCACTTTTAAAGTTACAGTCCTATAATGACACTCAACACTTTTTGTTAAATCAATAAAAATATCAAGTAAGATTAAGTAATAAAAGGTTATTAAAAGGCTTATATGACACAGCGTACTATTACCTTTACAGATGCAGTTTTTGCTCTAGACGAAGAAAGAACCGTTAATTTAGGATCACTTACAATTACCCCTAATGATCTTATTGTGCTAATCGGCGGTAATGGTAGCGGTAAGACTTCTATTGCTAAAGCCTTAAATGGAGAAGTACCTTTAAAGTCTGGCGTAGCACCTACTAACTATCATCCAGTTTTAGTCTCATTTGAAAAGCAGATGGAATTATTTGAAGCTGACTATGAGATGAGAAATTCAGACTGCACCACTCCAGAAGAAGAAATAGGTATCACTCCAGCTTTAATTTTAAAAGATGATGATCCAGAGTTGCTTCCTGATTTAATCAAAGGTTTAAATCTTGAGAAACTCATGGAAAAACCTATTAGACAGTTATCTGGAGGCGAAGGCAGAAAGGTACTTTTAGCTCATGCTCTAGCTTCAAAACCAAATTTAATCATCTTTGATACACCATTTGATGCACTAGATGTTGAAACTCGTGCTGAGTTATTGAGACTAATTAACGAAATACACACTAAGTATCAGACTCCTACTGTTTTAATTGTTAACAGACCTACAGAAATTCCTGAGTCTTTAACTTCAATGGGTATCATTCAGAACTGTGCAATTTCAAAGCTAGCATCACGAGAGGAAATTGAAGCAGACGATGATGCTAAATCACTCTTAGGCTATGCATCAATTCCTGATGTAACACTACCAAAGCCACCTGTTAAGTTTGCTCTGCCTCCAATTAAAGGCGACACTATTGTTTCTTTAAAGAAAGTTACAGTTGAGTATCAGCGTGTGGTTTTAGATCATCTTGATTTTGAAGTTAAGAAAGGTGAACAGTGGCATATCATGGGTCCTAATGGTGCTGGTAAGTCTACCCTTCTATCAATGATCACTGGTGATAATCCGCTTGTATATGCAAATGACGTTACCGTATTTGGCTATCGTCGTGGTACCGGTGAATCTATTTGGGATATTAAAAAATACTATGGCGTAGTATCTGGTGCTCTACATCTTGATTACAGAGTAAATGGTCCTGCTCTACACGTAGTTCTATCTGGCTTCTATGACTCAATTGGCCTTTACAAGCAGCCTTCAGATGAAGAAGTTGCAATTGCAAGAAAGTGGTTGCGTCTTGCTGGTCTTCAGGATCGAGAGCATGACTCATTCAAGTCATTATCATTCGGTCAGCAAAGACTGTTATTGATTGTAAGAGCTCTAGTTAAGAATCCTCCTCTACTAATTCTTGATGAGCCTTTACAGGGTCTAGATGGTTACGCAAGAGCTTTAGTAAAGTCATTTATTAGCTACGTAATGCAAAACGGTAACACCAGCATTCTGTTTGTTTCTCATCATGAAGAGGACTTACCTGAAGGATTTACTAACAGATTATCATTTGTAAAAGATGGTGATAACTTTAAGGTTGTACAAGAAAAGCTTACAAAGTAAGAGAATATCCTTTTAGTAAAATACTAGATTAGACAAGAAGATCTGTAGCTTTAAAGTTGCAGATCTTTTTTTAACATAAAATATACTGCATTATAGATTTCTTTAATAAAAACAGTGAAGAATTGTTTTACTCTGTAATAGGTTCCTAATAATATACTTACAAAATCCGCATTACTTTTCTAGGAAACACTTAAGAGTGTGTTAACAATCATATTGGTCACATAAAAGTGCAGTACGTTGAGTTATTTCTCTGAAAAAATGTTAATTTTGCACTTAACATTGGCAAAAAAGTGTTGTTTTTGTACAGAATGATGTCTTAAAAAATGCTGATTTGGTACTAAATAACGTCTTAAAAAATGCTGATATTAACTTCTATTTACTATAAAAAAGTGTTATTGTTGGCTTATCTGCTACCTTAAGACTGTCATATTCCTAAAGAATAAAGATAATCAAAGGCTTTTGTTGTACAAAGCATTGAAGGAGACAAAGTGAAAAGATTCATAATTGATAAGCTAGAGCAGTGGAAAAATTCTCCTAGAAGGAAGCCTTTGATTATTTATGGAGCTAGACAGGTTGGTAAAACTTGGGCAATGAAAGAATTTGGAAAACAATTCTATAAAAAAGTTGCATACTTCTCTTTTTATAACAATCCAAGAGTAAGTCAAATCTTTGATAATGGAATTGATTTAGACCAAATTATTATCTCTTTAAACATCGAAGCTGGTTTTGAAATAACTCCAGAAGACACGTTAATAATATTTGATGAAATACAAAATAATCTTCGAGTTCTTGAGTCATTGAAATACTTCAACGAAAATGCAAATCAGTACCATATTATTGCAGCTGGTTCTCTATTGGGAGTTGCGATTCATGAAGGAGTTTCATTTCCAGTTGGTAAAGTGGATACTATTCAGCTTTATCCTATGAATTTTTTAGAATTCTTATACGCAATCGGCAAAGGGATGCTTGCTGACAGAATAATTGCAGGTGATGCAAAAACATTTGACTCTTTTTCTGATGAACTAATTTTTCTTTTGAAGAATTATCTTTATATAGGTGGTATGCCTGAGGTTGTTAATTTTTATGTAAAACACAAAAACTATTCAGAAATAAGAAAGATTCAAAATTCAATTATCAATCAGTATACAGGAGACTTTGGAAAGCATATTCCTATAAGAGATATTCCTAGAGTAAAAATGGTATGGAATGCCATACCAATGCAACTTGCCAAAGAAAACAAAAAGTTCTTTTTTGGGAAAATGAAAAAAGGAGCTAGAAGTGCTGATTTTGAAGTTGCAATTCAATGGCTTCAAGATGCTGGATTGATCTATAAAGTACATAAAGTATCAGCACCACATATTCCTTTAAAGGCTTACATGGATTTTTCTGCTTTTAAAATATTTACGCTTGATGTAGGTCTTTTGGGAGCCTTAAGTGATCTGAATGCAAAAGTAATTATAGAAAAAAATGACATTTTTTCAGAATTTAAAGGAGCTCTAACTGAACAATTCATCCTACAAGAAATGTTAAGTCAAACTCAATACGTTCCTTACTACTATAGTTCTGATACTTCTACATTAGAAATAGATTTTCTTATTCAACAAGATGATAATGTTGTTCCAATTGAGGTTAAAGCATCTTCAAACGTAAACTCGCCATCACTCAAGACCTACTTTTCAAAATTTGAACCAAAGAAAGTTATTAGATTTTCTACATTGAAGTTTAAGGAACAGGATAGAATTACAAATATCCCTCTTTACGCTGTGTCTCTTATCAACATGTTAGCAGAAATATAAGAATAGTAGACTAAATGTGGTGATGAAATCACCACATTCAAAAAAGAGATCTTTCTCTAATACTTAATTAGAAAGTTATGAACGACAGAGGTAATCGCCTTCACAAACATACTGATAGGTAGTTAAAGCTTCAAGAGCCATAGGTCCTCTTGCATGAAGTTTTTGTGTGGAGATTGCAACTTCTGCTCCAAGACCGAACTGACCTCCATCAGAGAATCTTGTAGAAGCATTTACATATACACAAGCAGATCCTGCAGCCTGAGTAAATAGCTTAGAGTTTTCTCTACTGTCAGTTAAGATTGCATCAGAATGTGATGCCTTATGACGTCTTAAATGAGCTATAGCTTCGTAAACATCATCTACAATAGAGATGTTCATCTTTAAAGATAAGAATTCTGTATCAAAGTCACTCTCAGAACCTGTTTCTAGGTTATCGTAATCCTTGCACATAGATACAACATCACCATGAGCTACGATAGCTACTTTCTTTTGAGCAAGCTTTGGTAACAGAAGTTTTATAAAGTCATTTGCAATATCTTTGTGTAAAAGTAAGGTATCTAGGCTGTTACATGCTGATGGCTTTTGAGTCTTTGCATTGATAACAATATCAACACTCTTCTCAAGATCAGCTGTTTTATCCACAAAGATATGAGAAATACCAAAACCACCGATGATGACAGGAATAGAGGATTCACGCTGGCACATTCTCTGTAGCTTTTCACCTCCTCGAGGAATGAGCACGTCAATGTACTCATTTAAAGCTAACATCTGTTTTACCATCTCTCTGTCAGTGCTTTCTAAGAAACTTACACCATCAGGATTTAGCCCCTTCTCTTTTAATGCTTTTACAATCAGAGAATGAAGCATACAGTTAGTGTTAAAAGCTTCAGATCCTCCTCTTAAGAAGCAGGCGTTACCTGATTTTAGACATAAAGCTGCAATATCTACGGTAACATTAGGACGTGACTCATAAATCACACCTACAACACCAAATGGAACAGATTTCTTGACTAAAGTAAGACCATTTGGAAGGGTTCTACCGTCATAAATTCTGCCCACAGGATCATCAAGAAGAGCTACTTTTCTAACACCTTCAACCATTTCACGGAATCTGCTGTCAGTAAGAGTTAATCTGTCAACTAACGCTTCATTTAGACCATTGTTTCTGGCATTTTCAACATCGGTAGCATTTACAGAAAAGATTGCTTCTCGGTTATTCTCAAGTTCGTCTGCAATCGCAAACAAAGCATCATTCTTACTTTTAGTATCTAAGATTGAATAATCGTAACCAGCATTTCTTGCTTTTTTAGCAATTTCTTTTATATCTAACATGATGTTTTCCTAATAAATCGTTTGATTGAGAATGTTTAAGACAATGCCTCTGGCTATTTGTTATTGTCAACTACCACTAAATCGTCACGGTGAATTGCTTCATCACCATGAGTAAAGCCTAAGATCTTTTCTATTGCAGATGAACTCTTCTTTTTGATGAGATTTAACTCATCTGAAGAGTATCTGGTGATACCTCTTGCAATCACATTACCCTTTTGATCTTTTACATAGACGGTAGCGCCACGTAAGAACTCTTCTTCTACATTAACAATGCCTTTAGGCAGCAAACTTGAGCCTTTGTTAACAAGAGCATTAACAGCGCCATCATCGATAGTTATAGCGCCTAGTGCACGAGTAGCTGAACTGATCCAGGATTTTCTGGCTAGAACAGGCTTTTTAGATGGTTTAAAGAAGGTTGCATTACCCTGACCATGAACGAGCTCAAGGATAATTGAAGGATTCTCACCAGAAGCAATGATCATCTCAACACCTGCTTGTGTTGCAATTTGAGCAGCCTTAATCTTGGTGGCCATACCTCCTGTACCTAGGGTAGTGCCACTGCCACCTGCTATTTCAATGATATGCTCGTCAATGGTATCTACGTTTCTGATTAACTTAGCATCTTTGTTTTTACGAGGATCTGCTGTATAAAGACCGTCTTGATCTGTAAGTAAGATAACCTTGTCAGCTTCAACTAAAACTGCTGATAAGGCTGCTAAATTGTCATTATCGCCAACTTTAATTTCAGAAATACTTACAGCATCGTTCTCGTTGATAATAGGGATCACGCCTAATTCTAACTGAGCAAAGAGTGTGTCTCTAGCATTTAAATAGCGCTCTCTACTCTCAAGATCAGCTCTTGTAATTAAGATCTGACCTACATTTAAAGAATAAATTGAAAAGAGTTGAGCCCACTCTTCAATTAACTTTACTTGACCTACTGAGGCTAACATCTGTTTGTAGCGTACATCTTTGGGTAAATCAGGATAATCTAACAATTCTCTACCAGCTGCCATTGCTCCAGATGATACTAAGATCACTTTTGCGTGCTGTTCTACAAGCTTATGCACAACTCTTACAATTTCGAGCATATGGGATCTATCTAATTTCTTTGAGCCGTGAGTTAAGGTACTAGTTCCTAGTTTGATTACGATTGTCTGATTTTTTAATGATTTCATGATACGACTACAAGCTTTGCTTGTTGTTAATTGTGTTAATAACTAAGTTTTAATTGGTTACAAACTTTGCTATGAGCTAAATTTCTCTGTAAAAAAGTCACAGATACTCTTAGTCATAGTCTTGATGAACATTGCATAGCCTTCATTTTTCATCCACAGTGTAGATACATCTTTGAAGTTGTTTTCTAGCATGGTAATGTCATCTTTGGTAACCACTGATCTTTCGGTTGCACATATAAGTGTGGGGACTGTGCATCTGCCTGATGCTGATAACAGACCCTGTGTTTTTAATGAGAAGCTCTTAAAACGAGGGATCACAAGATCCCAGTTGCTAGCATCAAGATCTAAGCGATTACAGAAAGATGATCTTAAACACAACGGCAGTGAATTTAAGATCTTAGGATCGGTGTAAAAAGAGTGAACGTATGGTGCAGGTAGTCCTAAAGCTTTCACACTTTGCTGATGCAATATAGCAGCTCTAATACAAGCAGTCCCCGCAATACCTGAACCGAACAGACCAATATTAGTTGAATCGACAGATTTTATTGTCTGTAAATGCTCAATTGCGCCTTCGATAACAGCTGAGAAATGATCATTTAAATTCAGTTTTTCACAGGCTCCGATACCAGGCATTTCCACTACATACATGGCAATACCAGCATTCTTAAAGTGATTTTCAAAAACTCTATAGAATGAGGAAAAACTCTGCTCATAGGTACAAGCACAAATTACACATGGATAAACTTGCTTAGTATCAGGTAAATGAAGATAGCCTGTTACTTTTTTTCCGCTGACTGTGAAAGTATCTTCAATTAAAACACCCACAGATGAGCTTACAGAAAAGACTTTCTTATAGGTCTGTCTGCACAAGGTATCAGACTCTAGAGCCAGTACGTCAGATTTTAAATTTGGATAAGAGGCAATAGCATAATAGCGTGCTGCCATTCTGTAGTTGTGTCCTGCTCCTTCAAGATCCTGCTTTTCTTCACAGGCATGAGCTGCTGTTACACGTCTTTGAGCTATAGAATTGAATTCATAAATCCAATTTCCAGAGCCATAGTCTTTTACTGTATCAAAGCACTTTTCTCGATTTCTCTGATTTTTAGAAACGCTGATATTTGCAATAGCTTCATCAATATCTAATGCATTTCCACCTGACAAAACCCAAGAGAACTTAAAGATAGGACGGTAAAAGTTCTTGCGAAATCCCAAAAGAGGATCATGTCTTGAAAGAATTGGCAGATCTACACCTGAATTTGAAATCATTGAAGTTTCAGGGTATTCAAACTTAGGTTTAAATAGTGTTTCGCTAAGGTTTTGAGAAAGCATGTGCCAATCCTTCTTTGACGAGTAGCCTGTCCTTATAAAATAACTAATTCATTGTACAAGAGAATAAGCAAAGTTTCATGAGCTAGCACCTTTGAACACAAAAAGAGCAATTATTAGCTTTATAAGCCTAGATAAAGTTTAATAATGAAAAGTAATGCTACAGACATCAAAAAAAACTACCTATATACTTTTGGTAAGGGAATGAAAGAGGCTTAGATTAAGTCCTAGCCGTGATCTACTTTCAATTATTTACCAATAAATATGCTCGAAGCATCAAAAATTATAATTTTCTAAGAATACTTAAAGAACATGTGCTGATACAAAGGAAAAATGTCACCCATGCAAATGGATTATAAGGCATGAAATATATTGCAGACACTCCGTTCACTAACAAAGCTAATGATAAGATCCTAATAGGATTCTTTAATATAGGATGGCTATATATTTTATCAATTGCCCATACTAGGTAGGCGCCAAGCATAATAAGAAAACCACCGCACATAAGGCTCATATAGATAACGGCGTTATATGTTCTAGGATCTAGGCTTTCTAATTTACCGCCAATCAATGGTGAAAAAGTGGCACCTATATGGATTATTCCCATAATTACCACTAATGAAGATAATATCTTTATCACTTTAATTTACCATCTCCTAAACAATATTCCAACTTTATAAAGTTGCTCTGATATTTCTCATGAATATCTCTGCCTTTTTAAAGGAATCTCTTTTAACCTTCAGAAACATCTAACTTTACTGCTTATAAAATATATTAAGACAATATATGGCATAACGCAACATTATGTGATGTGGTGTATGAATCTGCTCTAAATCCACTACATTAAGTTAATGTTACAAATAAGCCAATTTTTGATTTATACCGTTAAAGTAGCTTGAGAAGATAAATTGAAATTCTTAATGCTACATAATGAAATTGTAAGCTTGCTATACTTAACTAATTAGCAATAAAGCCTCATTTCAAAAGCAATATCAGCGAGCTCGAAAGGAAATTTCTTTTTGTCGACTTCAATTTCTGTAAAACCAAACTTTCTATAAAGATGAATAGCCTTGGTGCACAATCTGTTAGAAACAATGATTGTTTTGGGAAATTTCTTATCCTTAGCGTAATTTATACAAGCTTCTAAACAAGCAGAACCCGCGCCTTTTCCTGTATACATTCCTGATGCTGCAAACTTCATAATTTCCCAATCATCACGTGGAGCAATCATGCAACAGGCTAGTACCATTTCGTTATCATCAATTACAAAGAAGATCTGTCACCATTTTTAAGATATAGCTCTATATTAGATAATTCCATTAGATCCTCATCTGCAATAACAAACGTGGAAGAAATCCATGCTTTATTCAATTCAATAAAGTCTTGCTTATATCTGTCATTGAATGGAACAACTTTCATACTAGCCCATAACACAAGTAGTAAAAACAAAGTTCTCTAATTGAATTATAAAGATAATAGAAGAATTAACGGAAAAACAAAAAAAATAAGAAATCTAAAAGACAGAGAAACAAAACTAAATATTAAAAAAGCAATGACATCTGAGATTGTTCAAAAGGACGAAAAGCAAATAAGACCAAAAATTACGGCTGAATGCGATTTCTAAGCCGTTTATAGAATCAATAAATAAGATATTAGAATTAAGTTATCAACAGAGCTTTGAGTTTTCCACAGAGATTACAAGGTGATTTTTCCACATTTCCCACGACAATCCACAGAGTTTTCCACAAATATCCACAGCAAGTGAAGGAAAAAGATAATTTTCACATTTAGAAAAAATAAAAAGAACTTAGATGTCATAAATCTATAAAAATTTATTTAACAGATGATTAACAAAAGCAAAACAGCCTATTTACAATTTATCTTATTGTTTTTAAATTACTTTAATTAAATAATTTTCATTTGTGCATTTAATCTTAAATAGATATTAACTTTTAAACAGTTTCTTAGTGTCAACACATCTATTTTTATGATCTGTTAAAAGCAACCAGAACAGACTTTTCTTAACACTTCTCAACCTCGCATTTTTACAAGGGATGTAAAAATGTCAACCAAATTTGACAATTACTTTTCCACTAATTGTGGAAAACTACCTGTTAATTGTTATTAAGAAATATTACTCATTTTACTTGTGAATAAATAATTTAACTTATTGAAAGTAAAATATATTATTTTTATAAATTCTATTGACAACAGGCTAACATTTCACAAATTTAAGGAGGTAAAAAATTTTTATCCCCTAACTTTTCCACAACTGTTATAAACTAATTCACAACCTCTTATAATTTACAAAACTGTAATTATATTCTCGTAAGATAATGTAATATCCATATTTTGTTGTTATCATTTTGTATTTAAAGATATTTTTATATAGTCGCTTTATGTTTAACTAATTTTCTGATTTATCCACATCCTTGTTTTATGCACTTTTCAGATAAAATTTTCACAATGGTTAAATTTATATTGCACAAATTCAGGTAATTTATTCAACTTATTGAATATTAAACACTTTATAATTTGCAAGCCTTTTTTAATTTTCTTTTCCACAAGTTCTAATCCCCATTCAAATCGAAGTTTTCCACACTTTCAACCTATTTCCACAATGTTTTCCACAGGTTGTGGTTATAAAGATCTGTGTACAATAAAATATACTTTTACTTTCATTTATGAAATTACCATTTTTGCCTAAATTTATGAAAATTTTGACACTTTGGATTATGGTCTTAGCAATTTTGTAGCTTTGATTTTTTCTTGTGAGGTTCTTTCTTTGTATCTTTTCTTATTTACCTTGTATCTTTTCTTATTTATCTGCATCATCAAATTTCTTTTCTGATATGATGTGACCGGAATTTATTAAC
>ERZ1035048.221-NODE-221-length-18772-cov-6.329487_pt1 | contig 18772 bp, 16 predicted proteins | sample MGYA00520587_ERZ1035048 | MGnify/ENA primary metagenome ERZ1035048 (study PRJEB33766, sample SAMN09781693) | gut metagenome | biome: gut microbiome | host: Homo sapiens | place: Madagascar | study: EMG produced TPA metagenomics assembly of the PRJNA485056 data set... | reverse complement strand
CAATAGTCCAAATTGTTTTCTTCTTCATGGCAGCAAAGATAGACAAATTTCTTAAACAATTAACAAATTGTCGTTAATTATTTATTTGTAATTTAATATTATTAACAATATCAATATTTGATAATTACCGATAAGCACTTATCTGAACCAACAAAAGTGCTTATCGTAATTACAGATGCTCTTTCGACAAGAAAGACCAAGAGGACATGCAACAATCTGCATGTCCTCTTTCTTCTTATTATTTATTTTATCCACTAACTATTACTCAGCCTCTTTAGCCAATTCTGCCTCGTGTTCAGCTATCAACTTGCCCTGAATATCATTAGGAACAAGCTCGTAACTTGCAAACTTGGTAGTGAAAGAAGCACGTCCACCTGTGAGCGAACTCAGAGAGATAGAGTAGTTGGAAAGTTCCTTCAACGGAATCTTCGCACTCAACTTCTGATAACCAGCCTCGCTGTCCATACCCATGATAAGAGCACGGCGGCCCTGCAAGTCACTCATCACATCGCCCATAAAATCGGCAGGAACATAAACCTCCAAATCATAGATTGGCTCAAGAATCTTAGGACCGGCCTGCTTGAAAGCATCGCTGAAGGCATGACGGGCTGCCAACATGAACGACAACTCATTACTGTCTACTGGATGCATCTTGCCATCATAAACGATAACTCTCACATCGCGGGCATAGCTGCCTGTCAGAGGACCGTGCTCGATACAGTCCATAATACCCTTGAGGATAGCAGGCATGAAACGTGCATCAATGGCACCACCTACCACAGAGTTGAGGAATACCAACTTACCACCCCACTCCAATGAAACTTCCTCGCGACTCTTGATGTTCATCTTGAACTCCTGTCCGTTAAAGGTGAATGAGGTTGGATCAGGCATACCCTCTGCATATGGCTCCACTATCAGGTGAACCTCACCAAACTGTCCGGCACCTCCACTCTGTTTCTTATGTCGATACTCGGCACGAGCCTTCTTGGTAATGGTCTCACGATAAGGAATACGAGGCTCACCGAAGACAATGTTCAACTTCTCATTGTTCTCCAGGCGCCACTTCAATGTACGCAAGTGGAACTCGCCCTGACCATGCACGATTACCTGGCGCAACTCCTTACTCTGCTCCACTACCCATGTAGGATCCTCCTGGCGCATCTTCAAGAGAGCAGCCATCAGTTTCTCTGTATCCTGAGCATTGACAGCCTTTACGGCACGGGAGTACTTGGAGTTAGGATACTTGATGAAGTCAAAACGCCACTCTGTATCCTTGCCATTCAGCGTATTGCCAGTCTTCACGTCCTTCAACTTCACGGTACAACCGATATCACCCGCCTCGAGTTTGTCGACAGGAACACGATTGGCTCCCGCACAAGCATACAGCTGTCCGATACGCTCCTTGCTTCCACGGTCAGCATTGGTCAGGTCATCACCCGACTTCACCGTACCACTCATTACCTTAAAGTAGCTTACCTCACCGATATGTGGCTCCATACCTGTCTTGAAGAAGTAAACGCTTTCAGGACCAGCAGCATCAGGAGTAATCTCCTCACCACGGGTATTGTGCAACTTTGGCATCTCGCTGACGAAAGGCACCACATTGCCCAAGAATTCCATCAAGCGGCGCACACCCATATCTTTTCCTGCACAAACGCAGAACACTGGGAAGATGCTGCGGGTTACCAATCCCTTACGGATGCCCTCGCGCAACTCGTCTTCGGTAAGACTTTCACTCTCGAAGAATTTCTCCATCAAGCCCTCATCATTCTCGGCAGCAGCCTCAACGAGGGCCTTGTGCAACTCCATGGCCTTGTCCATCTCCTCTTCAGGAATCTCCTCAATGACAGGAGCACCACCTTCTGGCTTCCAGGAATATTTCTTCATCAATAGCACGTCTATGAGAGCATTGAAGCCAGAACCGGTCTCGATAGGATACTGTATCTGTACACACTTAGAACCATAGATTTCGTGCATGGTAGCCACGATATTATCGAAGTCACATTTGTCAGAATCAAGCTGATTGACAAGGAAGATGACAGGTTTGCCCAACTTCTCTGTGTAGCGGAAGTTATTCTGTGTACCTACCTCAGGACCATACTGACCATTGATAAGAATCACAGCCTGATCGGTAACATTGAGCGAAGTAATAGCACCTCCCACGAAGTCATCACTTCCTGGACAGTCTATGATATTAAGCTTCTTGTTGTTCCATTCTACATGAAAAACAGTTGGGAATACCGAATAGCCGTATTCCAACTCAACTGGGAAGTAGTCACTCACCGTATTCTTCGCTTCTACAGAGCCTCTACGCTTGATAATGCCTGCTTCGAATAACATACTTTCGGCAAGTGTAGTCTTGCCGCTACCCGCACTGCCCAACAATGCGATGTTTTTGATCTCATTTGTCTGATATACTCTCATGACGCTATAGATTTAATAAGGGTTATACATTAAGTTGTCAAAAGGGCGAAGTGGTTTCTTCTCCGCTTTATGGCTACTAAGATAGTGAATTTTTCCCAAAAAACAAAAAGTTTAGCACGCAAAACTCACTTCTTTTAAAACATATTAGTAATTTTGCACCAAATTAAAGCAAAAAAACTGGCTTACACCTTATTATATATAGAAAACAATGGCTGGACTTTACATACACATTCCCTTCTGCGAGAGCCGCTGCATCTACTGCGGTTTTTACAGCACCACATCCCTGAAGATGAGAGAGGCATACGTGGACGCTCTCTGCAAGGAAATGGCAATGAGAACCGTCGATCGTGCCCTGGGCGAACCTGCACAGATAGAAACCATCTACTTAGGAGGAGGGACACCCAGTCAGCTCACCAGTCAGCAACTCTTGCAAATTTTCGAAGGCATCAGCCAGCATTATGGCTCCTGCATGGTTAAAGACATGGAAGTAACCATGGAGTGCAATCCCGACGACATCACCCCTTCTCTTTGCCATACTCTCAGCCAATTGCCCGTCAACCGTATCAGCATGGGAGCCCAGACTTTCTCGGATGAGCGCCTTCGCTTTATGCACAGAAGACACAATGCCCGAGAGGTAGAGAATGCCATACATTTGCTGCGGGATGCCGGCATCGGCAACATCAGTATTGACCTGATGTTTGGATTCCCCAACGAAACCATCCAGGAATGGCAACAGGACATCGAGCACGCCATCTCGCTGAACGCCGAACACCTATCGGCATACAGCCTGATGTATGAGGAAGGCACAACCCTGTACCGCTTGCTGCAGCAAGAGAAGATAAAGGAAACCGACGAGGACACCTACCTGCGAATGTACGAGATGCTTATCGACAAAATGACCGCTGCCGGATATGAGCACTACGAGATAAGCAACTTTGCAAAACCAGGATTCCGCTCACGCCACAACAGCAGTTACTGGCATGAAGTGCCCTACATCGGACTGGGAGCTGCTGCCCACTCATACAGACGCAAGCCTGAGGTGATGAGGAGTTGGAATGCAGCCGACATCCACAAATACATCCAGACCATAACAGAAGGAAGAACAGAGCAGGAACATGAAATTCTAAATAAGGAGACAAGATACAATGACCTGATAACAACAGCTTTGCGCACTATCGACGGCATTACACTCGAAGATATAAAAAAAGAGTTCGGCGACTCTTTCTACCGAACCCTGATGACTGAAGCTGACAAGCACATAGCCCGCCAGCTGATGGTAATAAAAGATGGACATCTGGTGCTTACCCGTAAAGGACTCTACATCTCAGACGACATCATGAGCGACTTCATGTTGGTGTGAACCCCTACCGTTCTTTGAAAGAACAGCCTACGGGTTAGCCCAGCCATGCCTTGAAGTTCTCCAAACTGCCCTGCTGCAGATACATCGAATAGTAATATTCCTTGATGCGTTCGACAACCTGAGCGGTAGACTTCTTCTTGCTGATGTAAGGCTTTACCATCTGCATCAAGGCAAACAGCACTGACACTATCACCACCATGATAAGCCACGACAGGATTTCACTCCCCAGCCTGATGTAAGGCTGAACAAGGATACCGATGCCAAAGGGCAGGATAAAGCACAACCAGTCCAAGGGAGAATTGAGCTGGGTCGACTCCACATACTCATCCCTCAGTTCCTTGGGTGCATTCAGTATGAGTTGCTTTTGATGCTGCTCCCAAAATTGATTGAATTCAGTTTCTTTGTTTTTTTTCTCCATCATCGTTGTTGTATACAATTTATATATTAAAGATGCTCAGCTGCGTCACATTCTCCATTTCGGTTTTCTTTATTGCAAATTTATCACAAATTAGTGAGTTCTCAAAGCTTTTTTCTCTTGTTTTACTGCTTTTTAACCGCATTTAACCTCCATTGCCCAGTTACAATGCCTGTTGCAGAATATCATTGGCATTCGCCACTCGCTCTGCCGCAGGAGGCTGCACGTCTTTCAGAGGATAATCGATACCTAATTTCTCGTACTTATAAACTCCTAATGTATGATAAGGAAGCACCTCTATACGCTCTATGTTATGAAGCGTAGACAGGAAATCGCGCAACCTGACAAGATACTCATCCTTATCCGTAATACCAGGAATGAGCACATGTCTGATCCATACAGGTTTGTCTATCTCACTCAGATATCGGGCACAATCCAGAATATTGGCGTTACTATGACGCGTCAGTTTGCGATGCTCCTCATCATCTATGTGCTTGATATCAAGCAGCACCGTATCGGTAAGTTCCATCAGACGCTCAAACTTCTCGAAGAAAGGTGCCTTACGAGTAAATAGCTGAGCCGATGTATCCAAGCAGGTTCCTATGCCTCGCTGTTTGGCCTTCTCGAAAAGCTCCAGCAAGAAGTCTATCTGCAACAGGGCCTCACCTCCACTAACGGTAATGCCTCCATTGTCGCCCCAATATGCACGAAAACGCTCAGCCTGATCGAGCAACTCGTCAGCCGTACGCTCCTCACCGATTCCTGTCTTCCAGGAATCGGGGTTATGACAGAACTGACAGCGCATAAGACACCCTTGCAGGAATATCAAAAACCTGATGCCTGGACCGTCTACCGAGCCAAAACTTTCCACACTATGTACGAAACCTTTTGTCATATCTTTTCTATTTTATGCAAAGTTAGTACTTTATTTCCATTTATACAACTTTTATGCAGCAATTTTATAATTTTTAGGATATTTATCGTATACTCAACTATCGATAGTACGAACATGAGAAACAAGAAAAAAAACAGCACAAAAGCTTTTGCATATATATTCAAAAACCTACGCCACTTAACTGCGAAAAAATAATTTCCCAGTTGGGAAAAAATATTTTTCCAGTTGGGCGGATTCTGTTTCCCAGTTAGAAAAGGATTTTTAGGCTATTATTGCATAAAAATACAGCATAAACATGCGCTTTAAATCTGTGGTCTGACGATTTCAAATGACCACTTCTTGCATGAATAATGCCTGCACTTTCTTATGTTCGGAAATCAGAGAAAAAGAAAGCCCAGACTCTCAGAGCCTGGGCTATATAGATGATTTCTTTTACAAAAAACTTCTCATTAGAGTTTCTCGTGAGCCTGACGGGCAATCACGTCAAGCTGCTGTTCACGAGTCAGGTCGATGAACTTGACTGCATAACCGCTCACACGGATTGTGAAGTTCTGATACTCTTCCTTCTCTGGATGTTCCATGGCATCCATCAACTTGTCTACGCCAAATACGTTGACATTCAGGTGATGAGCACCCTGGTTAAAGTAACCATCCATCACGCCAACCAAAGTCTGGGCACGCTCCTCGTCATTATGACCGAGAGCACCAGGACTGATGGTCTGAGTATTGGAAATACCATCAAGAGCATACTCGTAAGGCAACTTAGCCACAGAGTTGAGCGAAGCCAACAGGCCGTTTTTCTCGGCACCGTAAGATGGGTTGGCACCAGGTGCCAAAGGAGCTCCAGCAGGACGACCATCAGGCATGTTGCTGGTAAACTTACCGTAAACCACGTTGGACGTGATGGTAAGGATAGAGGTAGTAGGCTCAGAATCACGATAAGTATGATACTTCTTGATCATGTTCATAAAGGTCTTCAGAAGCCATACTGCAATCTCGTCGGCACGTTCATCATCGTTACCATAACGTGGGAAGTCGCCCTCGGTCTTGAAGCTGAGTGGGAAACCCGTCTCATCACGAATAATATTCACCTTGGCATACTTGATGGCTGAGATAGAGTCTACCACATGACTGAAACCCGCAATACCTGTTGCAAATGTACGACGGACGTCAGTATCGATGAGCGCCATCTCGGCTGCCTCGTAGAAATACTTATCGTGCATGTAGTGGATCAGGTTCAAAGTCTTCACATAAACAGAAGCCAACCAGTCCATCATGTCCATAAAGCGAGGCATGAACTCTTCGTAAGTAAGTACATCGCCCTCTACGGCACGGTATTTAGGACCACACTGCTCACGAGTCTTGGAATCAACGCCACCAGAAACAGCATAGGTCAAGCACTTGGCCAAGTTGGCACGAGCACCGAAGAACTGCATCTCCTTACCGGTCTGTGTGGCAGACACACAGCAGCAGATGCTATAATCGTCACCCCATACAGGGCGCATTACATCGTCATTTTCGTACTGGATAGAACTTGTCTTCACAGAAATCAAAGAAGCATAGTGCTTGAAGCCCTTAGGCAAACGAGAACTGTACAATACAGTCAGGTTAGGCTCTGGCGAAGGACCCATATTCTCCAATGTGTGAAGGAAACGGAAGTCGTTCTTGGTAACCATAGAACGGCCATCCTGGCCAATACCACCCACCTCAAGTGTAGCCCATACTGGGTCACCAGAGAAGAGTTGGTTATAAGAAGGAATACGGGCGAACTTCACCATACGGAACTTCATCACCAGATGGTCGATCAGCTCCTGCGCATCAGCCTCAGTAAGAGTTCCCTCCTTGAAATCGCGCTCGAAGTAGATGTCGAGGAAGGTAGAGATACGACCTACCGACATGGCAGCACCATTCTGGGTCTTCACAGCACCGAGGTAGCCGAAGTAGAGCCACTGCACAGCCTCACGTGCATTCTGAGCAGGCTGGCTGATATCAAAACCATAGCTGGCAGCCATCTCCTTCAAGCCCTTGAGAGCCTTGATCTGCATAGAAACTTCCTCACGAAGACGAATCACCTCGTCGATCATCTCATGGTCACCCATGTTGGCAAGGTCGTTCTGCTTCTCCTGAATCAGGAAGTCGATACCATAAAGAGCCACACGACGATAGTCACCTACGATACGGCCACGGCCGTATGTGTCAGGCAGACCAGTAAGAATATGATTGTGGCGAACGAGCTTCATCTCGGGAGTGTAAGCATCGAAGACACCATCATTGTGAGTCTTGCAATATTTGTGGAAGATCTCGTGCAGTTTCTCTGATGGCTCATAGCCGTATGTAGTACAAGCCTGCTCTGCCATCTTGATACCACCATAAGGCATAAAGGCACGCTTCAGAGGCTTGTCGGTCTGCAGACCTACCACCTTCTCCAAGTCCTTGGTACCCTCGCCGATATAAGCAGCACCATATGCTGTCAATCCAGATACTACCTCGGTCTCCATATCCAGCACACCACCCTTGGCACGCTCCTCTTTCTGGAGTTCCTTCAACATTCCCCAAAGGGTGTCTGTAGCCTGGGTAGGTTCTGCCAAGAACGACTCATCGCCGTCGTAGCTGGTGTAGTTGTTCTGAATGAAGTCACGCAAGTTGACTTCCGTTTGCCACTTGTTTCCTTTGAAACCTCTCCATTCTTTTCTCATAATCGGTAAATATTTAATAAATTAACAAATAAACAAAAAAGCCCGGTCACAAAAGTGCCCGGGTTTATATCCAACAAGTCGCAAAGCCGCCTTGCATGAAGCCTCTAACGATACGCTTATTGAACTTTTGTATTATCATTCTTTCTTCTTATCCTTATATTGTGATTAATACTATTTTTTATCTCTGCAAAAGACCGGAAAAGGTATCTTGCCTGATTGAGGTTGCAAAGTTACGCATATTTTCTGAAATGACAATGAAAAGCCGCAAATATTTCTTTCTCTACTCACATTCTATACTGAAAATCATCATTTATAGGGAGACAATGAAGACCCGCCCTCACCACTTCATGGTAAGAAGCAAGCAACTCCACCTCATTAATTCACCGTAATATGGAAGCATCCCTGATTCACCTCGTACTTCACCAAGCAGCGGTTGGCCTGTCGCATGTCACGCAGCACCTCGCTGAGCACCCATTTCAAGGAGTCGTTGCGCACCTCACGTCGAGGTTCGCTTGCCGTCTGCACGGTCTTATACCTGTTGTAACACACATCAAAGGTTGTACCATAGAGATGACACGAGTTCTCGGTGGCATTACTGTTGCGTGTACGCAGTTTCGCCACATCGTCCTTGGTACGCAGGATACTGGTGACGATAATCTTATGGAGCGGAATGCCCTTGATCTGTAACGAGTCGAAATAAGCCTTGCCAATATCCTGAAGCAACACCGAGGCACGTGGCACAAGATAAGGAATGCTGTTGTTCAACTTATCAACATAGAAATAAGGGTTACTGCCCACATACACCAGTTTGCCCTTGCTGTGCTCAGCCTCTTCACGGTTTTGCACCGGACTTACTCCATACTTATTGGCAGCAAGAAGCTGCACATCATTCTGATCGGGAAAGGTATTGCCAAAATGAGGGACCGAGAAAATACGATGTTTCACCACCTGTCCCTTGGAATCGAAAAATACAGAAGGCTTCATCCTCTCTACCGCCGTGGTGTCGATACTGTCGACAACTGCCGTGTCGGCCTGCGCCACCGACTTGTGAGCCAAGGGTTGTGCCACACTCGGGAAGACAAGGCGTACCAGGGCAAGCAACAATGTTGCTGCCACAAAACCTTTCAAAAACTTATTCTTGGATAGCTTCATTTTCTATGTGTCGTTCTTTATTTTCATGCAAAGGTAGTAAAAAGGAATGAATTAGAGCCATCGACATTCCGCAAAAAGACACTCACAATACATTTTTTTAATTATTTATCATTTAGCCTACTGTTTTTTGATATTTAAGGCTCGATTTTGGGAGTATTAATTTGCTCATGTCGTGGAAAATGATTACTTTTGCACCGTGTTATATATTACATATCTTTGAACAAAAAAATTGATATAAAAAGGTTTTGATAGAGAAGCATATAGTACTCGAAGATGTAGACCCAGTGATGTTCTACGGAGTGAACAACGCTCACTTGCAGATGATCAAGTCGCTGTATCCTAAGTTGCGTATCGTGGCACGTGACAATGTGTTGCGTGTGCTCGGCGACGAAGAGGAAATGGCAAAAGCCGAAGAAGAGATAGAACGTATGAGGATACATCTGCTCAAGTACAACACCCTGACAGAGGAAGATATCCTCGACATCGTGAAGGGAAAACAGACCAAAGCCGACACCGTGAAGGGAGTATTGGTATATAGCATCAGCGGAAAGCCCATCAAGAGCCGAAGCGAGAACCAGCAAAAACTTATTGATGCCTACGAGAAGAACGACATGGTGTTTGCCGTAGGACCTGCCGGTACTGGAAAAACCTACCTCAGCATCGCCCTTGCCGTAAGGGCCCTGAAGGACAAAGTGGCCAAGAAGATCATCCTTTCAAGACCTGCCGTCGAAGCTGGCGAGAAATTGGGATTCCTGCCAGGCGACATGAAGGACAAGATAGACCCATACCTGCAACCACTCTATGATTCGCTCGAAGACATGATACCTGCCGTGAAACTGCAGGACATGATGGAGAAGCACATCATACAAATAGCACCCCTGGCTTTTATGCGCGGACGCACCCTAAGTGATGCTATAGTCATCCTCGACGAGGCGCAGAACACCACCTCACAGCAGATACGTATGTTCCTCACCCGTATGGGCACCAACACCAAGATGATCATCACGGGCGACATGACACAGATAGACTTGCCGCGCGACCAGAGAAGCGGACTGAAAGAAGCGCTCAAGATTCTGGAAGGAGTAGAAGGCATCGGAGTAGTGAACTTAGGCCAGAAAGACATCGTGCGCCACAAACTGGTTACCCGTATCGTCAACGCCTACGACAAGTATGACAAGGAACGGGCTGAGGCACGGGAAGCAAGATTAGCAGAAAAAGAGAATACAAAATAATTAGAATTTAAGAATGGACGAAATGAAATGGAAAACCATATCATCGAGTCTAAATTTCAAAGTTCAAATTTCAACGTAAAATGAAAGCTTTAACAAAGACAGATTTCCATTTTGATGGACAAAAGAGTGTTTACCACGGAAAAGTACGTGATGTGTATGACATTAACGACGATATCCTCGTGATGGTCGCCACTGACCGAATCTCGGCATTCGACGTTGTGTTGCCTAAAGGCATTCCTTTCAAGGGACAGGTGCTCAACCAGATTGCAGCCAAGTTCCTGGATACAACAACAGACATTTGTCCTAACTGGAAGCTGGCTACGCCCGACCCTATGGTGACCGTAGGACTGAAGTGCGAGGGTTTCCGTGTAGAGATGATCATCCGCTCTATCCTTACAGGTAGCGCATGGAGAGAATACCAGAAGGGCTGTCGCGAGATCTGTGGCGTGAAACTGCCAGAGGGTATGCGCGAGAACCAGCGTTTCCCAGAGCCAATCATCACTCCTACAACCAAGGCTGACGAGGGACACGACATGAACATCTCTAAGGAAGAGATTATCGCACAGGGTATCGTTAGCGCAGAAGACTATGCAGTCATGGAAGACTACACACGCCGCATCTTCCAGCGCGGACAGGAGATTGCTGCCAAGCAGGGTCTCATCCTCGTAGATACAAAATACGAGTTTGGCAAGCGCGACGGCAAGGTGTATCTCATCGACGAGATTCACACTCCAGACTCAAGCCGCTATTTCTATGCTGACGGCTACGAGGAGAAGTTCGAGAAGGGCGAGCCTCAGCGCCAGCTCTCTAAGGAGTTTGTACGCCAGTGGCTCATCGAGCACAATTTCATGAACGAGCCAGGACAGACCATGCCTGAGATTACCGATGAGTATGCAGAGAGCGTAAGCGAGCGCTACATCGAATTGTACGAGCACATCACAGGCGAGAAGTTCGACAAAGCTACCGAGGAAGGCGACATTGCCGCACGAATCGAGAAGAACGTCAGCGAGTGGCTCGCTTCACACAAGAAGTAAGCTGAAGACAACAAGAAGAGTTACGGAACGACAGTCTTTCGACCGACATTCCGTAACTCATACTATACAGTAATATTCTATATATAATATAAGGTACGCGCGAGGCATGTACAAGCAAGAGAAAATAAAGCCCTACGAAGGACAAGGCGACAAAGGGAAACTGGTAGAGGAAATGTTCGACAACATCGCCCCCACCTACGACACCCTCAACCACAGACTCTCGTGGGACATAGACAAAGGCTGGAGGAAGAAGGCCATCAAGCAGCTGGCACCTTTCAGACCTCAGAAAATGCTCGACATAGCCACAGGCACAGGCGACTTCGCTATCCTGTCGGCACAAATGCTGCACCCACTGCAACTCATCGGCACAGACATCTCGGAGGGCATGATGAAGATAGGCAAGGAAAAGGTGGCAAGAGAGAAGTTGGAACACATCATCTCCTTCCAGAAAGAAGACTGCCTGAACCTCTCGTTTCCCGACAACACCTTCGATGCCGTAACAGTTGCTTTCGGCATACGCAATTTCCAGAATCTGGACCAAGGTCTCAGAGAGATGCACCGCGTACTGAAGAAGGGCGGACATCTGAGCATAGTGGAACTGACATCACCCGTCCGCTTCCCTATGAAACAGCTTTTCCGCATCTATTCACACACCGTACTGCCCATTTATGGCAAGCTGATTTCCAAAGACCAAAGCGCCTACAGCTATCTGACAGCTACCATAGAGGCTTTCCCTCAGGGAGAGACTATGATGGAAGTGCTTAGGAAAGCAGGATTTGCCAAAACAGAATTCAAAAGACTGACTTTCGGAATCTGCACCATGTATTTCGCAACAAAATAAACAGAGCGCAACGATAAAGAACAATACAAAACAAGGATATTATGGACAAATATGGACTTATAGGTTATCCGCTGGGACATTCCTTCTCAAAAAACTACTTCAACGAGAAATTTGAGAACGAAGGAATTGATGCCAAGTACATCAACTTCGAGATACCACACATCGAAGACCTGACAGAAATCTTGGACACCACACCCGAGTTGAAAGGACTCAATGTCACGATCCCCTACAAGGAAAAGGTTATCAGCTACCTCGACTTCATCAGCCCCGAGGCTACAGCCATCGGAGCTGTCAATGTCATCAAGGTGGAACACAAAGGAAATGACGTCAAGTTGAAAGGCTACAACAGCGATGTCATTGGATTCACCCGCAGCATTGAGCCATTTCTGGAGCCTTGCCATAAGAAAGCCCTTATCTTAGGTACTGGCGGCGCATCCAAAGCCATCAACTATGGACTGAAATCTCTTGGACTCGAGACCGTCTACGTGAGCAGATTCGAGCGCCCTGGAACCATACAGTATGACAAAATAACACCAGAGATTATCAAGGAGTACAACGTAATCGTAAACTGTACCCCTGTAGGAATGTATCCACATACAGACGAATGTCCCGAACTTCCCTACGAGGCTATGGACAGCCACACCCTGCTCTACGATCTCATCTACAACCCTGACGAGACCCTCTTCATGAAGAAAGGCAAAGAGCAAGGAGCCACCGTAAAGAACGGTTTGGAAATGTTGCTTCTGCAAGCCTTTGCATCGTGGGACTTCTGGCATGAGGAATAACATCCACTCTCTGCAGACAATATATAATTCAAAATTATTTTCTTTTTATATCAATTGATTATGAGCAACAACAGATATATGATGCGCGGTGTGAGTGCCGCCAAGGAAGATGTGCATAATGCCATCAAGAATATTGACAAGGGAATCTTTCCACAGGCTTTCTGCAAAATTATTCCCGACATTTTGGGAGGCGACCCTGAGTATTGCAACATCATGCATGCCGACGGCGCCGGCACAAAATCGAGCTTGGCATACATGTATTGGAAGGAGACTGGCGACCTTTCTGTATGGAAAGGTATTGCACAGGATGCTGTGGTAATGAATACCGACGACCTCCTCTGCGTGGGAGCCGTAGACAACATCTTGGTGTCTTCTACCATTGGACGCAACAAAATGCTCGTACCTGGAGAAGTCATCTCTGCCATTATCAATGGTACTGACGAACTCCTGAGCGAAATGCGCAACATGGGCATTGGCATCTATCCTACCGGAGGAGAGACTGCTGACGTAGGCGACTTGGTTCGCACCATCATAGTAGATTCAACAGTAACCTGCCGCATGAAGAGAAGTGAAGTCATCAACAATGCCAACATACAGCCAGGCGATGTCATCGTAGGTCTTTCTTCTACAGGTCAGGCTACCTACGAAAAGAAATACAATGGCGGAATGGGCAGCAACGGACTTACCTCTGCCCGCCATGATGTCTTCGCCAAGTATCTGGCAGAGAACTACCCAGAGAGCTACGACCATGCAGTACCAGAGGAACTGGTATACAGTGGCAAATACAAACTGACCGACGAGGTGGAAGGCGCTCCTGTCAATGCAGGCGAACTGGTTCTCTCTCCTACCCGCACCTATGCTCCTGTTATCAAGAAACTGTTGGACGAACTGCGTCCCGAAATACATGGTATGGTACACTGCACAGGCGGTGCACAGACCAAGGTGCTACATTTCGTAAACGAGAACTGCAAGGTTGTAAAGGACAACATGTTCCCTGTTCCACCTCTCTTCAAGGCCATCCACGACTGCTCTGGTACCGACTGGAAGGAAATGTATCAGGTATTCAACATGGGTCATCGTATGGAAATCTATGTGCGTCCTGAGGTTGCAGAGAAGGTTATCGCCATCAGCAAGAGCTTCAATATCGATGCTCAGGTAGTGGGACATATCGAGGAAGGCAAACGCAGCCTGACTATCAAGAGCGAGTTCGGAACTTTCGAATACTAAGAGTTTAAATAACGATGGACAACAACAATATACTACAAAAATTAGAAGGCTTGGAGAGCCGATACGAGGAAGTCAGCACCCTCATTACCGACCCTGATGTGATAGCAGACCAGAGCCGATACGTGAAGTTGACCAAGGAATACAAAGACTTGGGCGATATCATGGCGGCACGCAAACGCTACATCGACTGCCTCAACGCCATCAAAGAAGCCAAGGACATTCTCGCCAATGAGAGCGACCCTGACATGAAAGAGATGGCACGCGAGGAACTCAATGAGAACGAGACCCTACAGCCCCAGATTGAGGAAGAGATAAAGATTGCCCTTGTGCCAAAAGACCCAGAAGATGCCAAGAACGTACAAATGGAAATTCGTGGCGGAGCTGGTGGCGATGAAGCCGCACTCTTTGCTGGCGACCTCTTCAATATGTACAAGAAATACTGCGAGTCAAAGGGATGGAATGTCAGCGTGACTTCTGTATCAGAAGGTGCTGTTGGCGGATTCAAGGAAATCGACTTTGCTGTTAGCGGAGCTGACGTTTATGGCACACTGAAATATGAATCGGGCGTACACCGTGTACAGCGAGTTCCTGCCACAGAAACTCAGGGCCGTATGCATACCAGTGCTGCTACAGTAGCCGTACTGCCCGAAGCCGACAAGTTTGAAGTAAACATCAACGAGGGTGATATTAAGTGGGATACATTCCGTTCGAGTGGTGCCGGTGGTCAGAATGTCAACAAGGTGGAGTCCGGTGTACGTCTTCGCTACCCCTGGAAGAACCCTAACACGGGTGAGGTGGAAGAAATCCTCATAGAGTGTACCGAAACTCGCGACCAGCCTAAAAACAAGGAACGTGCCTTGAGCCGTCTGTACACTTTCATCCACGACCGCGAGCACCAGAAGTACATCGACGATATTGCCAGCCGACGCAAGAGTCTGGTGTCGACAGGAGACCGTAGCGCCAAGATTCGTACATACAACTTCCCTCAAGGACGTGTCACCGACCACCGTATCGGTTATACCACCCATGACCTGAGTGGATTCCTCGGAGGCGACATACAAGGCATGATAGATGCCCTGACCGTAGCCGAAAATGCAGAAAAACTGAAAGAAACAGAATTGTAGAATTATGAACAGAAAAGAACTTGTAGAACAGATATTCGCCAAGAAAAGTTTCTTGTGCGTAGGTCTCGACACCGATATCAAGAAAGTGCCAGAGCACCTTACCAAACAGTATGAAAAGACTGAAGATGTTATCTTCGCCTTCAACAAGGCCATCATTGATGCCACAGCACCCTACTGTGTTTCTTACAAACCCAACCTGGCTTTCTATGAGAGCATGGGACTGGCAGGCATGATAGCTTTCGATAAGACCATCGCTTATCTGAACGAGCACTATCCTCATCACTTTATCATCGCCGACGCCAAAAGAGGTGACATCGGCAACACATCAAAGATGTACGCCCGCACATTCTTCGAAGAGTATAAGCTCGACGCTCTCACAGTAGCTCCCTACATGGGCGAAGACTCTGTGAAACCATTCTTGGAATATGAGGGAAAATGGGTCATCCTGCTGGCGTTGACAAGCAACAAGGGCAGCCACGACTTCCAGCTCACAGAAGACAAGGACGGTCAGCGTCTTTTCGAGAAAGTGTTGACAAAGAGTCAGGAATGGGGAAACGACGAGAACATGATGTATGTCGTAGGAGCCACACAAGGCAGCATGTTCACCGATATCCGCAAATGCGCTCCTAACCACTTCCTCCTTGTTCCTGGCGTAGGTGCACAGGGAGGCAGTCTGCAGGAAGTGTGCAAGTATGGCATCATCAAGGACTGCGGTCTGCTGGTCAACTCTTCACGTGGCATTATCTATGCCAGCAACGGTGAGGACTTTGCCGAGACTGCTGGCATCAAGGCCAAGGAATTGCAAGAGCAGATGGCAGAAGAATTAGCCAAGCTTTCATAAAAAACGACTACCTTTTATGGCGCAAAGAACCTCTTTTCAGGGCACTTTGCGCCTAAAAAGTGTATGTTTGCAAGCCAAAAAGCAAAATATTACGATTAAATTACAAGTTTATAAATCTTTTTTGCTATATTTGCAAGCAATAAGGAGCTAACTGGCTAATAACAATCATTGAAAACAAACAAATATGGAGTTTACCGCAAAACAAATAGCCCAGTTTGTACAAGGGCACATAGAAGGTGACGAGAATGCAATCGTCAATACCTTTGCAAAAATTGAAGAAGGTAAGAAAGGTGCTATTTCTTTCCTCTCAAATCCCAAATATACGCATTATGTATACGACACTCAGTCGTCTGTCGTATTGATAGACGAGAGTGTAGAACTGGAAAAGCCCGTTTCCACAACATTGATTCGCGTAAAGAATGCCTACGAATGCGTGGCAAAACTTCTGCAGATGTATGAATCAATGAAGCCTAAGAAGACTGGCATAGATCCATTGGCTTTCGTTTCTCCTAAGGCTAAGGTAGCCGAGGGTGTTTACGTAGGAGCTTTTGCTTATATCAGCGATGGAGCTGAGGTGGGCGAAGGCAGCCAGATTTATCCTCATGCTTACATTGGCGAAGGTGTCAAGGTAGGAAAGAACGCACTCATCTATCCTAACGTGACTGTTTATCATGGCTGCAAGTTGGGCGACAACGTAACTCTTCATGCAGGCTGTGTAATAGGTGCCGATGGATTCGGCTTTGCACCTGGTCCCGACGGTTACGACAAGATTCCTCAGATAGGTATTGTCACCATTGAGGACGATGTAGAGATAGGTGCCAACACTTGTGTTGACCGTTCTACTATGGGAAGTACCTATATCCGTAAGGGTGTGAAACTCGACAACCTCGTTCAGATAGCTCACAACACTGATATTGGCGAGAACACCGTGATGTCTTCACAGGTAGGTATCGCAGGAAGCACAAAGGTGGGCCAGTGGTGTATGTTTGGCGGTCAGGTAGGTATTGCAGGTCACATCACTATTGGCGACAAGGTGTTCCTCGGTGCACAGAGTGGTGTTCCTGGAAGTCTGAAGAGCGGACAGCAGCTCATCGGCACACCTCCTATGGAGCAGCGTTCATACTTCAAGTCACAGGCCATCTTCCGTCGCCTGCCCGATATGTACAAGGAACTCAACGACCTGAAGAAGCAGGTGGAAGAACTGAAAAAGAAGTAATAGAAATAACAAGGCACGAATGACACGGATGACACACAGAGTGTAACGCCACTTAGGCATCCGAAAAAAGAAAAAATCCGTGTAATCCGTGCCTAAAAAATAATATAATTATGTCAAAACAAAAGACTCTGAAAGGCAGTTTCTCACTTTGTGGAAAAGGCTTGCACACAGGATTAAGCCTCACTGTAACTTTCAATCCTGCAGCAGAGAATACAGGTTATAAAATACAGCGTATCGATCTCGAAGACCAGCCAGTCATCCAGGCAGTAGCTGAGAACGTAGTAGAAACACAGCGTGGAACAGTGCTTGGCAAAGGTGATGTGCGAGTAAGCACCATAGAGCATGGTATGTCTGCTCTTTATGCGCTCGGCATCGACAACTGTCTGATTCAGGTAAATGGTCCAGAATTCCCTATTCTCGATGGTTCAGCTGCTTTGTACGTAGAAAAGATTCAGAGCGTGGGCATACAGGAGCAGAATGCAGAGAAAGACTACTATATCATCCGTCATAAGATAGAGGTGAAAGACGAAAGCGGTTCGGTCATCACTATCCTGCCAGATGAAGACTTCAGCATCACAGCCATGTGCTCGTTCGAGAGCAAGTTCATCAACAGTCAGTTTGCTACACTCGACAAGATGGAGACATACGCAGAGGAGATTGCTTCTGCCCGTACCTTCGTTTTCGTACGTGACATCATGCCATTGCTGCAAGCCAACCTGATCAAAGGTGGCGACCTCGACAATGCCATTGTGATCTATGAGCGCCAGGTAGAGCAGGCTCAGCTTGACCAACTCGCCGACCATCTTAAGGTTCCTCGCATGGATGCCAACAAGTTGGGCTATATCCAGCACCGACCTCTGCAGTGGGAGAACGAATGCACACGTCATAAGCTTCTCGACATTATCGGCGACATGGCTCTTATCGGTAAGCCTATCAAGGGTCGCATCATCGCTACCCGTCCTGGTCATACCATCAACAATAAGTTTGCCCGCCTGATGCGTAAGGAGATTCGCAAGCACGAGATTCAGGCTCCTATCTACAATCCTAACGAGGAGCCGGTTATGGACAACATACGCATCCGTCAGCTTCTACCCCACCGTTACCCAATGCAGTTGGTAGACAAGGTGATAGCCATGGGTCCAACCAGCATCGTTGGTGTGAAGAGCGTAACAAGCAATGAGCCATTCTTCCAGGGTCACTTCCCTGAAGAGCCAGTCATGCCTGGTGTACTGCAGGTAGAAGCCATGGCACAGTGTGGAGGCTTGTTGGTGCTCAACCAGTTGGAAGAGCCTGAACGCTGGAGCACTTACTTCATGAAGATAGACGACGTGAAGTTCCGCAAGAAGGTAGTACCTGGCGACACTCTCCTGTTCCGTGTAGAGCTGCTGGCTCCTGTACGCCATGGCATCAGCTCAATGAAGGGCTATATGTTTGTTGGCGACCAGGTAGTAGCTGAGGCAACCTTCACTGCACAGATTGTTAAGAATAAGTAAGAAAACTATCCTTTGACATGCAACACAGGCAAGAAAA
>ERZ1035048.217-NODE-217-length-18790-cov-6.899279_pt1 | contig 18790 bp, 18 predicted proteins | sample MGYA00520587_ERZ1035048 | MGnify/ENA primary metagenome ERZ1035048 (study PRJEB33766, sample SAMN09781693) | gut metagenome | biome: gut microbiome | host: Homo sapiens | place: Madagascar | study: EMG produced TPA metagenomics assembly of the PRJNA485056 data set... | reverse complement strand
CATTACCGACTATTATGATGTCAACATCAAGTATGAACGTCTGAAGGAAATTGAGGCAATTGCCGATGGATTAATTCATGATAATTCGTGTGAAATTAATGGTAATTCGTGTTCTAAAGAAGATGTATGGCAGTTTGTTCACGCCTCAATCACCGACAAAGAAGCCGTAGAAAAAATTTTCACCGAAAACAAAATCTCTGTTGTTGTAAACCTCGCAGCCCAAGCAGGTGTTCGTTACAGCATCACCAATCCTGATGCTTATATCCAGAGCAACCTTATAGGTTTCTACAACATCCTTGAAGCATGTCGCCACCATGAAGTAGAGCATCTTGTTTATGCAAGTTCTTCATCTGTTTATGGTAGCAACAAGAAAGTACCTTATTCTACCGACGATAAAGTAGACAACCCCGTGTCTCTTTATGCAGCCACCAAGAAGAGCAATGAGCTTATGGCACATGCCTACAGCAAACTCTACAATATACCTTCTACAGGTCTCCGTTTCTTCACCGTATATGGTCCTGCTGGTCGTCCTGACATGGCTTACTTCGGTTTCACCAACAAACTTGTTAAAGGAGAGACCATCAAGATTTTCAACTATGGCAACTGCAAACGTGACTTCACTTTTGTTGATGACATTGTAGAAGGTGTAGTTCGCATAATGCAGCACGCTCCAGAGAAGCAGAATGGTGAGGACGGTCTTCCTATCCCTCCATACAAGGTATATAACATCGGCAATAACTCTCCTGAAAATCTCCTTGATTTCGTAACCATCCTCCAAGAAGAGCTTGTGCGTGCAGGAGTGCTTCCTAAGGACTATGACTTTGAAGCCCACAAGGAACTTGTTCCTATGCAGCCAGGTGATGTGCCCGTTACTTATGCTGATACAACACCTTTGGAGCAAGACTTTGGTTTCAAGCCAAATACAAGTTTGCGTGAAGGATTGAGACGCTTTGCAGAATGGTATGCTAAATACTATAATCATTGAGTTACGCGGTAACAGTTAACACTCTGTGCAAGGCGCAAAATTCAACACTCTCTTTATGATAACTATACATAACAAAACCTATACCGCTGACGCAATCCATCTTTGTCAGATTCTTGGCAGCAGTACAAAAGTCAACATGCTGAAAGTCAGTAAGAAGTTCGACCTTTATGTCAGTCCTAATCTTAAGAAAGATGAGACTGCGCGTCGCATTGCCAATGAAGTTATAGACAACCCAATCGAGATAATCAGCCGTCTTAACAAGGCAGAGCTACAGATTCTCGATGAGTTTGTAAAAGGCGACGACAGTACTTACGTTGTCCGCAAGGAGCGTAAGACTCCTTATATCCTTCAAAAGTACTACATGGTAGTGACCTATTGCGATGAAGAAAAAGGAGAATGGCACATGCTCATGCCAGCCGAACTTCGCAAGGCTCTATCTGTTGACTATAAAGCATACCTTGACTTTGCTCTGCAAGGCAAGAAAGGACCGTCGGCAAAAGACTTGAGAATGATGGCGTTTATGAAGAATCTGTATGGGGAATAAATATACTTTATAACCTTTTCTTTATGAAATCCTGTTTGGCAGCAAAGCAGAATGAGATTAATCAGCTGAAAGGCATAGATAATAGCAAAATATCGCAATAATAGTTATTATGTTGGTAGTCCAGAAGTAGGTGTGCGCTTTGCTCGCCTGATGTCTCAATTTGCCAACATTCGCAATCACAACTTATGAATAAAGACAAGGATTTTCTTGAACAATTGCCAGTGTCATTCTTCTTGAATGTTAAAGCAGACAAGCATTCTGACATGTCTATAGGACGGGTGTTGCGTGGTATAAAGAACTGTGCATACCAGAAGCAAGTCATTAATGCTAGATATTTCCTGACTATAGGTGAAGGTGATAAGTATGCAGATGCTAAGGGTAAATTGCCAGCCGTAACATTTTGTGGTACGTTTACTAAAGGGCATAAAGCTGAAGAATGTGAACACTATAACAACCTGCTTGTAATTGATATAGACAAATTGGATGAGCCTGGCATGATTTATACAGAAGAATGTCTTAAAAAAGACCCCTATATCGCTGCTTATTGGCAATCTCCTTCAGGACATGGATACAAAGGACTTGTCCATTTAAGTTATGATGAATCTTTTAAAGAAATACCTTTAAATATTACTCATAAGACTGCATTTCAACAGATGTTTGCATATTTGTTGTCTACATATGGCATAGCTTTAGACAGAAGTGGCTCTGATGTAAGTAGACTATGCTACATGTCATCAGATGAGAATGCTGTGATAAAAGAAGAAGCAATGGCATTTAAGGTTAAATATGATGAGATGACAAATAATGCTAAGCATAATGTAACAATAGCAGGAAAAGTAAGAGCTATTGCCCCAAAGGATTGGAATGAAATATATGGTAAGGCTACAGGATATAAAGATAATATATACAATCGCAATCTAGTGGTGTATGTTTTGAAAAAACTTACCAAAAGACACCTTTCAATAACTGAAACATGGGAAGATTGGGTTAAAGTTGCTTTTGCCATAGCTTCGAGTCTTCATCCAGAAAAGGGGAAAGAATTGTTCTTACAATTGTGTCGACTTGATGGCGTTAATCATGATGAAGCGAAAAGCGAGCGATTGATATGGGATGCTTATTCGCTAAATAAAGGACGATGTAGCATTAAAACAATAAAATACTTGGCTAGGCAAAAGGGAATCCTGCTAGACGGGTAGGCTGTAGTGTAATAGCTATGGTATATTGAGGCATGTGATAATATAGAGGGTGCCTTCCTGTCATGCCCTTATAAGGTGACGCTTATTTCTTCTGTATCTAATATGGCTGACGACCATATTAAAGTCGTTTGACCATTACATCTGTTTTAGTAATTTCTTTTTGTCTATGCCAAGTAATATTGCTTTTATCAACCGTGATAAGGTTGTTATGAAGTTCATCAAATATCGTTGCAGGTTGGCGGATTTTCAGTCAAAAGCCAATCAGAAGACAGAGTTTTTGAGTAAAGATTCTATTTTGAAACGTAAAAGAATAAGACACAATGAATTATACGATATGTTTCCATCACGAAAACATTGGTGTAATATTGGGGAATCAAATAGAAATCATCTTGACACTGCTGCTCGCAATGAACGCAGATTAAAACTTACATATCTAAAGGCAAAGAAAAATAATTGTCAAGACACATGGTATCTATTGCTATGTAAAAAGGCGGACGAAGTGGTAAAAGTTGCTATCGGGAATAAAGGAATGATACCAGCTCCGCGGGTCTCTGTTATTGAGAAAAAGCGAAAGACCAAACAAAAGCAGATTGTTTATCGTCCGGTTTGTTCTTTCCCATTGACATTGAAAATAATATTCTCTTTGCTAAATAAATACCTGACACGACTTTTTGATGAGTACTTTTATGATTGTTCGTATGCTTTCAGAATGCCATCAAAGGACAAGTATTTGCTTCAGCATCTTAATGCTGTTAAGGTTGTTAAAGATTACAGATGTCAGCATATGAACCAGTCGCTTTATGTAGCAGAATGCGATATGCAGAAGTTTTACGACACAATTTCGCATCGAGTTATAAAGACTCGTTTTGCATTGATGTTACATTGGGCTAAAAAATGCGGGAAAATAGGAAATGAGGAAATCAAGTTAATTCGTTATTGGTTTTGGGCATATATAGATTGCTTCAATTTTATTGATAACGTACTGGTTCTGAATAGGAAACCCGTAACTGATGCATTTTGGGGTAAGGAAAAATGTCCAAATGGTTATTCACGTGTTATAGAGTGGCTAAAGAAAGATGAAATAAACTACAAATTAGCAAGAACAAGAAAAGGATATGTAGGTGTGCCTCAAGGAGGAGCTTTGTCTGGATTGATCGCTAATATTGTAATGCATTTCGTTGATCATGCCGTATTAGAAGATACCAAAGATTCTGATATTTTATATTGCCGTTTCTGTGATGACATGATTCTCATAGGCGTGAATAAAGAAAACGTGAAATCAACATTTGATTGTTACAATCAAGCGATATGTAAATCGCGCTTGATTCCTCACCCTAATAAAGCAATAGAAATTAAGAGAATGAAGGATTTTTGGGAAGGCAAAACACGTGGTCCATATGAATGGGGAGAAAAAGGAACTGATGTTTTTCCATGGATTACCTTTGTTGGATTTGACTTCAATTGGAAAGGAAATCTGCGTATCCGTCGTGCTTCATTTCAAAAGCATATTTCAAAACAGACAAAAATAGCAAATGAACTATTGTTGCCATATGAACGCGGAGGCAAGAGACCACGTTATTGTGCTGCAACTATTCTCAATAGTTTAAAGAGTCGTTTAATAGCAACAAGTGTTGGTCATGTTTCTTTACGCAATTTTAGAGACAATCCTAATATTCGTAGTTGGATGAGTGCCTTTTCTATATTGGACAAGAATAAATGGTCCTCACGACAACTCAGAGAGCTTGACCGTCATCGTATGATTGTTATATCAAGAACAAAAAAGCGACTTTCGAAAATTGAATGTTCAGAACGTTGCAAACTTGCAAGTTATGATGACGCCTCGAACAGCTTTTTCACATATATGGGATGTCCCTACAGTTATTATGGGCAATGCTTTAATTACTGACAAATTGTGGCAATAGGCGCATTTTTGCGTCTATACATAAAGATTTGTTTTATGATCAATATCAAATATAAATAATTATAAAGTATGCATCTCCAAAAATGGATTGAACACTCTAATGCTGATTACTATACCATGTTCATAAACTCATGGATACCATTTAATGCATGGTATCAGGAAACTTATTATGATGAGCAAACTTGTAAGACTGACAAACTAATGGTAGAGCAAGTTAAAAACAATGATAATAAGTATAAGAACAAGTTGAAGAATTTGTTAGAAGGTAGAGGCATAGTAGAGGAAGTTTCTTCATTCCGCTTTCATTTGACCCAACTTTATATTCAGCTTGAAAGTCATACAATTCCTAATGGTATGAACCGTTTGTCCTTCAATACTATATGGGCTGTAGATTCAAATTTAGATAGTTATACATTTAATAGTGGTACTTATTCTTACAAGATTCAAAAGATTGCAGGAGCGTCAAGAGGTGCAAAGCAATACCAAATTGAGGTAATCAATAGGAATAGCGGTGCAACAACAGATATTATCGAATTATTTAAAAAAGATTTAAATGAGTTGAATGCGAATGCTGCTTTTGTTGGTTTGTCGACAGAAACTAAGAAATCCAAAGTTCGAGAGTGTCTTTCACATATCCTAAAGCATAAGCCTGCAAATTTCGTTAAGTCAGCAACTGCCACTGGGCGGAAACCTGCTAATAGCATAGTTATAGATGAGCATATCCCACTTTATCTTTCTGATGACATTAATTTGGATGCCCAAGCTATAATACAGTTGATTTACCAATTACGATGTATCATATTTCATGGGGATTTGGAGCCAACTTTGGCTAATATGCCCATTTATGAGCATCTGTACCACATACAGAAAATATTAATAAAGGAACTTGTTTGATTATGACACATATAGCTAATCATATTGAGGCGAAAGATAAGCAACTTGTTGACATCTTAACCAATAATCGCTTTAAGATAGATGTTTTTCAACGTGAATATCGTTGGAAACGAAACCATGTTGAGGCTCTTATTAGTGATTTGTATTCCAACTTTATGGTCAGTTACCATGAAGGAGCTTCACTGGAAGATGTAGAGGGGTTCGACTATTATTATATGGGTCCAATTGTCTTATGCCAGGAAGGCAATAACGGATTGTCCATTATAGATGGACAGCAACGACTAACTTCTTTAAGTTTGTTGCTCATCTTTATGAGCCATTTTCAAACTCAATTGATGTTGCCAGAAGAACAACAACATGATTTTGCTGATTATCTTTATGTGAAAAAGGGAGGCAGGAAGACTCTTGTTCTTGATGTTCCATCAAGAAATGAAGTTGTCGAACTTTTGATAGATAAGGAAAAGACGGCAGATATATATGAGCAACTTCAACCCTCAGATGAGTCTGTGGTTAACATTATTGACAGATATGATGATATAGCTACACTTTTTCCAGAAGAATTAAAAGACAAGGAAGTCTTTCCTTTGTTTGCCGAGTGGTTGTTGCACAATGTCACTTTGGTTGAGATAAAAGCGTTTTCTTTGGATAATGCCTATATTATTTTTGAGACCATGAATGACAGAGGCATGAGTTTGAATCCAACAGAGATAGTTAAGGCCTTTTTATTGTCAAAGATGGAGAATGAGCAACAGGCAGAGGAGATGAATAACGCCTGGAAGGATAGAATGATGAAAATAAAGGCAGTAGCTGGTGATGAGGGTGATATGAGTTTTTTTAGAGCTTGGCTTAGATCCAAATACGCCAACACGAAGCGTTCAAAGACAGCAAATTCAGAAAACGAGGACTTTGAAAATATCGGAACTCAGTTCCACTCATGGTTGAAAGGACATCTAAAGCAATTGTATTTAATTAAGCCAAAGGATTATTATTTGTTTGTCAAGTCAGACTTTGATTTCTTTTCAAATCTGTTCTTGACGATAGCTACTATGCGTAAAGATAAAGATTCTAATTTGAATTTAGTTTCAAATTACTGTATCGCAGATTCCTTATATATCCCTTTGCTGATGGCTCCTATATGTAAGGTGGATGAAACTGAAAAGATAAAAGAAAAGATTGAGCAAATAAATCTGTTTGTTGATAGTTTTATCAATATACGAACATTGTCTGGTCGTTCTGTAACACAGAGTACGATTCGTGATACCATATACGATTTGGTGAAAGAAATACGTAATCTGTCAATAGATGAATTGGAGGAAGTACTGAAATCTAAATATAAGCCATTAGATGAATTTTATGACAAAATGGTTTTAGGCAACTATTCACCTGCTTATATGCATTATTTCTTGGCAAGAATCAAGTTCTATGACCAACCTGAACTCTCTTTTGAAAGTTTATTGCGTAGTAGAAAGCATGATTCCTATGTATTGTATCAGATTATTCAAAATTCCGACTATGACAATAATGAAACAAGAGATTATATCAGTAATCAGACTAATTTAGTGTCCGTGGCTAATTATTGTTTGGTTAGAAGATACGACTTGGAGTCTTTGAATTCTTTGCCAAAAGGGAAGAGAATAAAGTTTCTTGAAGAGAAAGGCTATATTGAAAAGTTCGATAAGTACATAGGAAATGACGACCTTTTCTTTTGGAAACTTCGCAACGATGATTTTATGAATAAAATCAGAAGAATTTGGTTGGAATAAGTTTATGACTCTATTTCAGATAATAACAGTGTGTATTTATGGCTCTGCTATTGAGCGTTTCAATGATGAGTAAGTTAATGAGACGGAAATGGTAGTCTTTTTAAATTGCAGAGATAATAAAAAGTGTGAAATACTTATTAGACAATTGAATTTTACTTAAATTATAGCACTTATAAAAGAGGCTATACAAAGGGTAGTACATTTAGAACACTATAAAACAATTTTATATATGCAAAAAGAATCATCTAATAATAACATTCTGTATGAAGTTATTTATGTTCGGCTGTTTTTAATAATAGCCCTTGTTTTCTATCATGCCTTTGCCGTCTTCTCAGGGGCGTGGGCTCCTATTGCAGGTTACCCTAATATTCCAGTGTATAGTATAATAGATAAATTATCATACGCTTGTTTGCTTGAAACTTTTGTATTTATATCTGGTTATATTTTGGGATATCAAGTTAGTAAAAAGGGAGACGAATATATACAGACAAAGCAATTTTTGATAAAGAAAATAAAAAGGCTTATTGTTCCATCTATATTGTTTAGTATCCTTTATGTCTTGATATTTTATAAGACAAACAGATCAGCTCTCTCTACTATATATGATATACTCTCAGGAACTGGGCACATGTGGTTTTTACCAATGCTCTTTTGGTGTTTCCTGTTTGTTTATTTATTAGAGAAAGTAAGAATTTCTAACAAATGGTTGGTTTTTATATTCCCTTTGATGATGTGTTTTTCAATACTGCCATTACCATTTAGATTAAACACAGCAATGTATTTCTTTCTGTTTTTTTGGAGTGGTTACGGTATCCAAAAATATAGATTTAAAAAAGATTATAAGACCAAAACTGTATTTCCAATAATAGCTGTATGCTTTATAATATCATTTATTCTGAAGATAAATCTGAATGAACTATATATAAATGGGGGGAATTGTCTTGTAGTTAATATTCTGAATTCTGTAATATCAATTATTAGCAGATTTATCTGTGCTGTGTTTGGAATAGCTTTGTTGATGATGGCAGCACTGAAATTAGCAAATATAAAGAAGCATTCTGAACAGACACAATTAGTGAATCTTAGTGATTGTTGTTTTGGAGTGTATATATTCTAACAGTTTGTTTTATTACTTATTGAACGCACAGACTTTGCTAATAATGTAAGTCCATATCTATATCCTTGGATAACATTTTTGATAGCATTGATTACGTCATTGGTATTAACGATAATAATAAGAAGAACAAAAGTTGGTTCAAAAATATTGTAATCAACTGGAAATATAATTTGAATTCATAAAAGTAAATGAACAAGATATCAGAAATTACAAAGAAAATTAATAGCAGCAAGGATGGTAAAACAGTCTTTGCTAATTTTGGTTATTTGTCACTATTGCAAATAGCAGGCTATGTATTCCCACTGATAACAATGCCATATCTTGCACGTGTGATCGGAGCAGATGGTTTTGGAAAAATAGCCTTTGCTTCAGCTATTATTGTATGGATTCAGACAATATCCGATTGGGGCTTTAATCTTACTGCAACTCGTGATGTTGCGCAAAATAGAAACAACAAAGAAAAAGTATCCAGAATTTTTAGTAATGTATTATGGGCTAGATGTATTTTGACTATACTATCAGGGTTGATTCTTTTGTTTGTAGTATTGTTTGTTCCATACCTTAGGGAAAATGCAGATATTATTTTTGTTACTTTTCTATTGGTTCCTGGCTACATCTTATTTCCTGAGTGGTTCTTTCAAGCAATAGAAAGGATGAAATACACCACGATTTTTAATCTTATCATAAAGCTGATATTTACAATATCTGTATTTATATTTATACATAAAAGGGAGGATTATTTAATACAACCTCTTTTGACTACAATAGGATATTTATTATGTGGCATAGGAGCTTTATATCTGATATTAAAAAAATGGGGTTATACTTTATATAAACCAGAGTTGACAGAAATACTTGAAACCATACGAAATAGTGCGGATGTATTTATCAACAATTTGATGCCAAATCTATATAATAGTTTCTCTGTTATGCTTCTTGGCTTTTTCTGTGGTTCTACAGCTAATGGCGTGTATGATGGTGGAAATAAGTTCCCTACTATTTTTTATAATTTTCAATCAGTACTATCAAGAGCCTTTTATCCCTTCTTGTCAAGACGTCCAGATAAACATTCTTTTTATGCTAAATTGAATATAGGATCAGCACTGATAGGAGCTGTTTTCCTTATAGCGATATCTCCATTGGTCATTAAAATAATGTTGGGAGATGAATTCGAAAAGTCTGTTATTGTAATGCAGATACTATCTTTTTCTGTAGTATTTCTTGCGATGAGTTATACCTATGGTACTAATTACTTAATAATTAATCACAAAGAAAAGCCTTTAAGAAACTTAACTTTTGTATCATCTATAGTAGGAATGTGTGTTTCGATACCATTAGTCTATTATTTCTCATATATAGGTGCTGCAGTAACAGTATTGTTTTGCAGAGGACTGTTAGGAATAGGGTCTTATGTGATGGCAAAATATATTAACGATAACAATCTTAGATAATATGAATATAGTAAGTCGTTTGAAGTATATAACAAGAGTTGTTTTTGCTTTGAAAGATTTCGCAATTCGTAATGAAAAACTTTTGAAGGGAAAAGACATTCGTAATCACGGCTTACAAAAGGTTTTTGATAAATGTTTTTATAGATAACGCTCTATAAATATTAACTTATATAATACATTTAATAAAATAATCGTTATGGTATCAATAAAACGAGGAATTACTTATTTGCTGCACAACAGGGTGCAATTTTGTGACTCAATAGTAAAGAATTTCTTTTCTTGGCTTCCTGATAAAGTATATCTGTCTTTAAGATATCGTTGTCAAATGGGGCATTGGATTAATTGGAAAAATCCAAAGACATTTACCGAAAAATTGCAATGGTTGAAAGTGTATGATTATAATCCAGAGTATACAAAAATGGTAGATAAATTGGCTGCTAAAGATTATGCTGCTTCACGCATAGGAGAGGAGTATATAATTCCTACTTTAGGCGTTTGGGATAGAGTTGAAGATATTGATTGGGATTCTTTACCAGACCAGTTCGTGTTAAAGACAACTCATGGTGGTGGAGGAGGCGGTGTAGTCGTTTGCTCGGATCAAAAACATTTTGACAAGGCTAAAGCAATAAAGAAGTTGCAGACTTCAATGCATTCAAATGCAGGAAAGACATATAGGGAAAGGCCTTATCTGAATGTTCCTCGAAAAATAATAGCAGAGAAGTTCATGGCTGAGCGTAAAGCTAAAGAAAATGCTAAAATCTCAGATTTACCAGATTACAAATTTTTCTGTTTTAATGGAGAACCTTACTATTGTCAAGTTATCCGTGATCGTCATACTAAAGAAACCATTGATTTCTATGATATGGAATGGAATCACATGCCGTTCGTAGGATTGAATCCAGTAGCAAGGAATGGGGCAGAGCCAGTAGTAAAACCACTACATTTAGAAGTAATGAAGGATATTTGTCGTAAGTTGAGTAAAGATATGAAATTCGCTCGAATAGATTTGTATGTGATTGATGACAAAATTTATTTTGGAGAAATAACTCTCTATCCTGCAAGTGGTATCGGGATATTTTATCCTAATAAATGGAATATAGAGTTGGGTAACCTAATTAGTTTGGAAAAATGATAAAATTTCTCAAGAATCCTTGTAATGTATATATATCACTCCTTGCATTTTATTCTATACAGGGTGTTATAATACCAACCGGTGGAACTGTGTTTTCACAGTTAATCCTTCTTGTTGCAATGTTGATGGGATTATACTATACAGTAAAAACGATATCATTGGATAGTCAACCTGTATATTTAAAAACTTTGACATTGCTATTCTTCACATTGGTAGTATATGGAGTAATATTACTTTTTAGTAATCATCATTATGTAATAGAAGCAAAATTATTTGACAATGAAGTAAGTAATTTTTCATACTTGAAAAACTTATTTTTGTCACTTCCTAATATATATACTTTCTACTACTTTTCAAGAAGAGGTTATCTTACAGAATATGCCCTTAGAAAATGGGTTATTCTATTTTTCGGAATAGCAGTATTTAGGTACTTTGATTACCAAATTGCATCTATACAGACAATGCTACTTAGTGGAAGAAGTGATGTTGAAGAGACAACAAATAACATGGGTTATCTGTTTGTTGCTTTAATACCTTCAGTAGCGATATTTAAAGATAAAATTCGAGTTCAATATTGTCTTTTAATATTTTGTATGGCATTTATTATGATGGCTATGAAACGAGGAGCTATTATTATAGGAATAGTTTCATTGATATATTTCTTATATTTTAACTATAAATATAATAATAATGTTTCAAAAGGAAAAGTTATTGTTTTTTCACTCTTAATAATTGCTGCTGCCTATTTTCTAACTGAATTTATGATGAATTCTTCCGATTATTTCATAAGTAGAATTGAGCAAACTAAAGAAGGCTCAAGTAGTGGACGTGATGCAATATATGAACATTTCTGGAATCATTTTAAGAATGAGACTGATACATTCAAATATTTATTTGGAAATGGTGCAAATGCGACATTGGGTATTGGTGTAAACTATGCTCATAATGACTGGTTGGAGATAGCAATCAATCAAGGGGTGCTGGGATTAATTGTTTACAGCATTTATTGGCTTGGATTCTGTAGAACTATTTTATCTGTAAAGTATAATAAAACAGCAAAATTTGTTCTTACAATCACTTTTATAGCCTTCTTTATTAAGGCTCTATTTTCTATGTCATATACAGAATATTCCATGATAACATGTACCGTATTTGGCTATTATCTAGCGCATTATAAGGATGTTGAAATTTAAATTAATATACGATGAAAAAAATTCTTTTAATAACGGAAAATCTTGGTTCTGGTGGTGCAGAACGTCAAATATGTGGTTTGGCTTCAATGTTTACTAAGGCAGGATATCCTTGTAGGCTGATAACATATGTTAAGAATCAGTTTTATGAGTCTTATCTTAATCAGAATTGTGTGGACTATCAGTTTGTGCCAGATTTATGGAATAAGAAAACACGAGTTTTTAAGACTGCAAAGTATGTTAGACAATATAAGCCTGATGTAGTTATTTCATTCTTGCCATCTGTCAACAAGACGATGTGTCTTGCAAAGATGTTTTTCGGGGCTAAGTTAGTGGTGTCAGAACGAAATAATAATACTTGCATCACACGAGGTGATAAAGTGCAGTTTAACCTTTATCGTATGGCTGACGCTATTGTCCCTAATAGCAATAGTCAAGGCAAGTTTATTTGCAATAACTTTCCTTTTCTTAGTAAAAAGGTGCATCCCATTATCAATTTTGTGGATGTTAATCGTTTCACGCCATCAGAAAAGCCTGTACGAAATGAAACACTTCGTGTTGTTACTGTTGCTCGCTATACCCAGCAAAAGAATGTTTTGACTTATTTAAAGGCTATCCGTATGGTGAAGGATATGGGACTCAATGTGCATTTCGATTGGTATGGAGATAAGAAGCATAATGCAGATTATTTTGTAGAAATAGAGAAAGAGTATCAACAACTTGATATTGCAGATTACATGACTTTACATGATCCAAACCAAAAGATTGAAGAGGAATATCGTAAGGCTGATATATTCTGTCTTCCAAGCCTTTTTGAAGGATATCCAAATGTTGTGGCAGAAGCCATGTCTTGCGGATTGCCTATTCTCTGTAGCAATGTATATGAGAATCCATATATAGTAGAAGAGGGAGCGAATGGATTTTTGTTTGATCCAAAGAAGCCTGAAGCGATTGCTGACGCCATCAACAAAATGGCAAACTTAACACACGAAGAAAGACTGGAAATGGGTAAGCGCAATCGTCAATTATGTTTAAAGCGTAATACAGAAGACGCTTTCTTGAAATCATATGTTGAACTGATAGAAAAATTATAAAGCAATGAGTAAATTCAAAGAATTATATAGAGCAGACATTGCTCGATATGGTGGAAAGCCAGAGGTGTATATAAGAATGTTTCATTATCTTTATCGCAAGGCTGCCTTATCGACTATTTCACCAATAAGGCTTTTATACAAGGTGTTGTTCCGTCTGTGGGCAAATAGAAGAGGGTTGGAAATAACAGCAAATAATCAAATCGGGGGGGGATTTATATAGGTCACGCATATAATATAACCATCAATAGTAAAGCTAAAATAGGTCGCAATTGTAACATACACAAAGGTATTGTTATAGGACAAGTGAATAGAGGTTCTCGGAAAGGTTGTCCAACAATTGGCGACAGAGTGTGGATAGGCATTAATTCAGCTATTGTAGGAAATGTTACAATTGGTGATGATGTGCTGATAGCACCGAATAGTTTTGTAAATGTAGATATTCCCTCACATTCTGTAGTTTTTGGCAATCCATGTGTAATAAAACGTAGGGATTGGGCTACAGAGGGGTATGTTAATAATATTAAAGAATAATAGTATGAAAATAAAGAAACTCTTATGCTTGGTTGCATATTACGGATTTGCAAGATATTTGCCAAAATCAACAAGTCCGATGACACGTTGGGCAAGAAAGATAAGACGTTCGATATGTCGTCATATCTTTGATAAATGTGGTGATAATGTAAATGTAGAACGTGGTGCCCATTTTGCAAATGGGGGGGGTATTTGTTTAGGTTCAGGTAGTGGACTTGGTGTCAATTGCTCAGTGCATGGACCGCTTAAAATAGGTGATAATGTAATGATGGGACCAGATGTAACAATTCTTACTCATACCCATAACATAGAGCGGACTGATATTCCAATGGGCAAACAAGGTATGCGTGAAGCCGAGGTTATCATTGGAAATGATGTTTGGATAGGAATGAGGGTTATTATTATGCCTGGTGTAAAAGTAGGCGATGGGGCTGTAATCGGAGCTGGAGCAGTTGTTACAAAAGACGTACCAGCTTTTACTGTTGTAGGTGGTGTGCCTGCTAAAATAATAAAGTATAGAAAATGAATAAAGTTTTAGTTATCGGGGCATTTGGTTATGAAAACAACCAACTTGATGGACAAACGATAAAAACAAGGAATGTGTATGACCTTCTTCAAAAGAAACATAAAGGTAAGCATTCATGTATAGATACTTTATCGTTAAGGAAAAAGCCATGGTTAGGATTTGTAATGTTGTATAGACTTATAACTTGCAACACGTTGATAATTCTGCCTTGTTTGAATAATCTCACTATTTTGTTTCCTCTCTTTTACTATATGTCTAAGATATTTAGATTTGACATTATTAGTATATGTATAGGAGGATGGCAAGTAGAGTATTTTTTAGGAAGCGAAAAGTTCGGATCTCATCCAAAACAGATGAATATGAGCAAAAAAATAAAGGCCTTTCTACCAGAAATGTTAAAGGTGAACAATGATTTGATAAGCATGTGTGGTTTTACAAATTCAGAAGTTTTTCCTAATTTTCGTAAATATGAAAGGACAATTCAAGAAATTACTAATGAGAAGGGTTTGAGATTAGTATTTATGGCCCGTGTAAATAAGATGAAAGGGTATGACGTAATATTTAACTCTCTCAACTTCATTAGAAATAATTGCCCCAATAGCAGCATTACATTCTATGGAGGAATCGCTCTTGAAGACAAAGATGATTTCTTAAGCAAAGTGGAAGCGAACAATGATATTGTTTCTTATAGAGGGCTTTTAGCTCCAGAAAAGATACATGAAACGTTAAAACGATATGATGTGATGCTTCTGCCAACAAAATATTACACTGAGGGATTTCCCGGTAGTATTTTGGATGCGTATATATCTGGAATTCCAGTTGTTGTGACAGAATGGAAACATTCGCATGAGTTTGTTTCGGATGGAAAAACAGGTATTATTGTGCCATTCGAAAATAATCAAGAAGAATTTAATAATTCTATTTTAAGCCTATATAAAGATAGAAACAAACTGAATTATATGAAGAAAGCTGCATACAAAGAAGCCAATAAGTACTCTGAGGAAACAGCTTGGGACGTTCTAAAAAAATATCTATAATATGTTAGTGTTCACAGGAGATATAAATCTAACCGACTGGTATTTCAATGCTGGTTTTGGTATTGGTACCAGAATAGCTAATGGTTTTGACCCTTTCCGTAAGCTTAACAGAAATGCTAATGATCTTTGGGTTGGCAATTTCGAAGGAGTGGCATCAAATGTGACAGAAAATGTAGGCTTTGCGGGAGAGGTGTTTAGGGTACAGCCAAAAGTTTTGCAAAGGCTTAATCACTTTGATGTGTATGGTCTTGCAAACAATCATGCAATGCAGCATGGCAAAGAAGCATACCAACAGACATTTGATGCTATATGCGGATATGGTTCAAAATGTTTCGGAGCAAATAAACAGAAGTCTGTTGTAATGAACCATCAAGGAAAAAAAGTATCGTTTACTGGTATGTGTCTTCGCATTGATGATTTTACAGATGAGCCTTCATATTGGTATAATCCAGAATATAAGGAAATAGAAAAAGAACTGAAGTCATTACCAGTGAACGCATTCAAAGTGCTCTACATTCATTGGGGTAATGAATACATAAATCGTCCTTCGTCTGCACAAAAGAAGTTTGCCCATTGGTTGATTGACATCGGTTTTGACCTTATAATAGGTATGCACCCTCATGTGCTTCAAGGATATGAGGAATATAATGGTAAATACATATTCTATTCGCTTGGAAACTTTGTTTTTGAGATGGCTTGGGAACCTACAAAAATAGGTGCAATAGTAAAGTTTGACCTTGGCACAAAACAACCGAGCGTAGAATATATACATATCGAGAATGACTGTACTCCTGTTGTAGTAGAAGAATCGAATATACCTGCAGAATGGCGATTTGGCTACCTGAATGAAGTTCTTAAGAAAGAAGATAACTCAGAACAGTATCATTCGGAAATAAGTAGGAACTATGCTGCTTACAGAAAAGCCAATCACAGATATATTATCAATAATATGATTAAGCATCCAACATTGGGAAACAGTCTGCTGAAAGATTTTATAAAAAGAAGATTTTTGAAATAAGAATAAAAACAATAAAATATGGCATTTCATCCAACATTAAGCAAATCAGGCAGAATTATGTTCTGGCCTTTGATTAAGTTTACAGAGTTTATGGGTAATCATTTTCCTGAGACTTTGTTGAAAATCCGTTATCGCTATGTATTTAAGAAACCGCTTAACCTAAAGAACCCTCAGACATTGAATGAGAAAATTCTGTGGGCAAAGCTTTATTCAGATACAACAAGATGGACAGAATTGGCTGATAAGCGAACGGTGCGTGACTATGTGGAGAAAATAGGTCTTGGTGACACATTGGTGAAGCTCTATGCCACTTGGTATAAGAAAGAGGAAGTGAACTTTGATGTGCTACCTGATACTTTTATCATTAAGGCTAATAATGGTGATGGTAAGGGTACAAACAAGATTATACGCAAGGCTGACCTAACTTCAGAGAAGAAGGCTGAGTATATAGAAATGATTGGGGAATGGTTGAGTCGCAAGAATATCGGTGCGCTTCATGCAGAACCTCATTACAAGAATATGAAGCCTTGTGTTATAGCAGAAGAGGTGTTGCCATTAGAAAAGGGTGCTACATCGTTGACTGACTATAAGATGTGGTGCTTTAATGGTAAGTGCTACTACACATGGATATGCAATGACCGTAGTGCTGGCGGCAACAGTGCCCATGTGATGACATACGACATGGACTGGAACGCACATCCAGAGTTCTCAGTATTCAATTCTGACTATCTGAGAGGAGACATCATTCCCAAGCCTAAGAACTTCGATAAAATGGTGGAGATAGCAGAAAAGTTGTCAAAGGGTTTTCCTGAACTTCGTGTTGACCTATACAACATTGACGGAAAAATATACTTTGGCGAATTGACCTTCACCTCGCAGGGTGGCTTTATGGACTTCTATACTCCTGAATTCAACAAAATGCTTGGTGAGAAGTTCAGCATAAAGGATTTCCCTTTGAAAAAGAAATAATTAATGGTATATCCGTCCGCACAAGTGGTCGCATAGAGCGATATGGTGCGATACCATCGGGCGGAACAAGATATATAAATATGCTCAAAATAGAGCAATAATAAAAAATAAGAAAATGGATAACACTCTTCAGATTTCTCAACGAGGAATAGAAATGCCTGAATCTCCTATTAGGAAATTGGCACCTTTAGCATATAAAGCAGAGGACAAAGGTATAAAAATATACCGATTGAATATTGGTCAGCCTGATTTGCCTACACCAAAGAAGGCCTTGGATATACTTAAAGATGTAGATAGAACTACTCTTGAGTATTCACCATCACAGGGATATCGTTCATTGCGTCAGGCGTTGGTGGGATATTATGAAAGATACCAGATAAAACTAAATGCCGATGATATTATAATAACTTCGGGTGGATCGGAGGCAGTTCTCTTTGCGTTTATGAGTTGCCTGAATCCAGGTGATGAGATAATTGTGCCTGAACCTGCATACGCCAACTATATGAGTTTTGCTATTTCAGCAGGTGCTGTCATACGTACTGTTGCTACTACAATAGAGGAGGGATTCTGTCTGCCTAAAGTAGAAAAGTTTGAAGAGCTGATAAATGAGCGAACTAAAGCCATTTTGATTTGCAATCCAAACAATCCTACTGGCTATCTCTATACACAAAGAGAGATGAACCAAATCAGAGACCTTGTGAAAAAGTACAATCTGTATCTGTTCTCTGACGAGGTTTATCGTGAGTTTATATATACTGGTTCACCGTATATTTCGGCAATGCACTTGGAGGGTATTGAGCAGAATGTTGTTCTTATTGATTCTGTATCGAAGCGTTATTCTGAATGTGGCATTCGTATTGGAGCACTTATAACGAAGAACGAGAATGTACGAAAGACAGTTATGAAGTTCTGTCAGGCACGTTTGAGCCCTCCTTTGTTAGGACAGTTGGTTGCTGAGGCTTCAATAGAGGGTACAGAACAGTATTCACGTGAAGTATATGATGAATATGTTGAACGCAGAAAGTGCCTTATAGATGGAGTAAACCGCATCCCAGGATGCTATACTCCAATGCCTATGGGAGCTTTTTATACAGTAGCTCAGTTGCCAGTTGATGATGCAGAGAATTTCTGTGCTTGGTGTTTGGAAGAGTTTTGTTATATAGATGATAAGACACCTTCAATGACTCCTTTAGGAAACAAGAATAAACCCGTAACTGGAGAAACAATAATGATGGCTCCTGCTGCGGGATTCTATACGAATCCAGAATTAGGCAGGAATCAAGTGAGATTGGCGTATGTACTTTGCAAGAAAGACCTACAAAGAGCATTGTTCATTCTTGAGAAAGCAATTGAGAAATATAATACAATGTAAGTATTCGGTGAAAGCCGTATTGTAAGCCAATATATAGTTTTGTACCTTTG
>ERZ1035048.209-NODE-209-length-19068-cov-7.218692_pt1 | contig 19068 bp, 17 predicted proteins | sample MGYA00520587_ERZ1035048 | MGnify/ENA primary metagenome ERZ1035048 (study PRJEB33766, sample SAMN09781693) | gut metagenome | biome: gut microbiome | host: Homo sapiens | place: Madagascar | study: EMG produced TPA metagenomics assembly of the PRJNA485056 data set... | reverse complement strand
GTATAAACTCTTTTTACACTCATAGTTGAATAGGTTTGTTATTTTTAGTTATTGTTTTTTTTATGATGCAAATATACAACTTTTATTCTGTTCCACCAAACATAAAATCAACTTTTTGCTATCTCCACATTACATTTTAGGTTGTTTACGTACACACAGACACATTTTAAAGAGCAAACAATGCTACTACTCTATAAAAGCATCGTCATTCCGTATTCGGGGACTGTCTTTTTGCCTACCTGGCCATTACGACACAAAAGATTTCACGGCTCTATACACCTTATTATATATAGAGACCATGGAATATAGTAATGATTGCCAAGCGGGCAACGTTAAGAAAAACGATTACAGCTTGGACAGACGATCCAGATAATATTCTCTTACGTCATTCCAATGATAGTAAGGCCACATATCAGTCTTCACAGCCACATGCACTTCCTTCTCATTGTGAAGGAACTTCACCAGGATGTCGCCTTTCTTGTTCTCGAAGAAAACAATCTGGATATTCGCCGCCATCGGAGAAGCCTTGAAGTCGCACCAATGCTTGTACACCTCGGCAGGTCCAGCTACTGACACATCAAAGTTTTCTACCTGCAGCAGCGCCAACAAAGGAATCACGTTGCCGTCATGACCGAAACGCAAAGTGGCGGCAATCGAGCGATTCTTGATAGCAGAGTCTGCCGACTCGATGATATTCTGGACCAAAGACTTGGAGTTTGCCATCACAAGGCCCTTGCCTGCCAGAGGATTGGCATTGCCGATATAGAATCGGTAGTTGACGCACTGCCACAAATCGAACATTTCCTGTGCCGTGAACAGATCATAGAAAGACAATGGAGTCTCTATGTCCTGCATGTCTACTGCAATCCAGTACAAACTCCACATCAAGTCACGAGGATTTACCTCACAACGTATAAAGTCGGCATTGGAGAAGAGTGAAGCCACCAGACGGTCGGGCTTTACCTGAGCCTCTTCAAACTTACGATATTCCTCTACCCATGGACCTTTCTCCCCATGAGTGAAAGCATTCGACTTGTCAGAATGATAGTTAAGATAATTCATGTATTTCTCGCTCATCTCGTAGCTGATGTCGAGCTGAGGATACAATCCCTTGAGACGGTCGCCGAAAGCAACCATACTCATTGCGCAACGGTAAACCACTGTAGAACGGGCAGAAACGTGACGCTTGCCACGGAACACCTCAGGGAAGTTCTTTGCCATTCGCTCAGCGATACCCTGATGCTGACGCACACCAAGAGGAGTCAAATCTCCTGTACGTCCCTGAGCCTCAGCCCAAACCAGTCCCAGACGGTTCAACACATCCTTGCCCAATGTGGTAAGGCCGTTCACAGCATCAGCTTTCTGCATCAGTTGGAGAACCCACAGATAATCTCTGTCGCCCAAAAGATAACGGGAACCATGTCTTCCGTAATGGCTCACATAAAACGGCTTATAGCCTTTTGGAGCCGGAGTCAACTTTGCTTCTACCTTGGGATAAGCCAGATAAACACCACCAGCCTTATTCAGATCAGCACTAATTTCCTCAAAAGTTGTCTGCGCATGAATGCCCAGACCAAAAGTAGCCACCATGATGGCTAATACTTTCATTCTAAGTTTCTTCATGAATTCGTTTAATTTATAGTTTTAAATTGCCAGTTAGTATACATTGATATAATGTTATTTCTTCTGCTTGAAACATTTCTTGCTCTAAACGACTACAAAGATAATACAATTAAACGATTCCACCATCATTTTTCCCCCAAAAACCTCAATATTCGGCTTTTACTCTGCTTTAGCCCGATTAAAGCCATCATAGACGACCAAAGCCAGTCATAATAGACGACCAAAGTCGGTCGTAATAGATGAGCAGGACAAGACACAAGAGAAGAACGACATCGGACACAAATAAAACCCGGCAAGTACTTAGTAACCAAACGACTTGCAGAAAGACTAAGGATAAAAAATATCTACAAGTCTTTCATGGTTCACATTTTTTTTGTAACTTTGCAACCAAAATTTAAAAGAATCATGGCAAGAAAGAAAAAACCATTACCATTACTCGAAAATGTCACCATAGAAGCCGTAGCCGCTGAGGGCAAGTGCATCACGCACGTAGACGACAAGGTTGTCTTCGTCCCATTCTGTGTACCAGGCGACATAGTAGACCTGCAGGTAGTAAAAAAGAAACATAAATACTGCGAAGCCAAAGTGGCTCGCTTCATCCAGAAAAGCAAAGTTCGTCAAGAGCCTATGTGCGAGCATTTCGGCATCTGCGGCGGCTGCAAATGGCAGAATCTTCCCTACGAGGAGCAGATAAAGGCCAAACAGCAACAGGTGGAAGACCAGCTCACACGCATCGGAAAGATAGAACTGCCCGACTTCCGCCCTATCATGGGAAGTGTGAAGACTCAGGAATATCGCAACAAGATAGAGTTCGGCTGCAGCAACAAGCGCTGGTTCACAGCCGAGGAGCTCGCCCTGCTACCAAAGAAAGAAGACGACACTGTGACCTCGCTCAAGGAACGCCATGCGCAGAATGCTATAGGTTTCCACATCACAGGCGCTTTCGACAAGATTTACCCCATCAAGAAATGCTGGCTGATGGACGATCTCTGCAACGAGATTCGCAACTTTGTCTTCGAGTATGCCGATTCACATGACTATACTTTCTACGATCTACGTGAACAGCACGGATTGCTGCGCGACATGATGATACGCAACTCCAACACCGGAGAATGGATGCTCGTATTCCAGTTCCATTACGACGAGGAGGGCGATGAGCAGAAGGCTCTCGAGCTGATGCAGCAAGTGGCCGACAAATTTCCACAGATCACATCACTCATGTACGTAGACAACCAGAAGGGAAACGACACCTTCAACGATCTGGAACTGAGCCTCTTCAAAGGCAACGACCATATCTTTGAGTTGATGGAAGACCTGAAGTTCAAGGTCGGACCAAAGAGTTTCTATCAGACCAATACCGAACAAGCTTACCACTTGTACTGCGTGGCACGCGAGTTTGCCAACCTTACAGGCAAAGAACTCGTGTACGACCTCTATACAGGAACAGGAACCATTGCCAACTTTGTGGCACACAAAGCCAAGAAGGTAATAGGAATCGAATACGTGCCTGAGGCTATCGAAGATGCCAAAGTCAACTCGCAGGTAAACAATATCGAGAATACGCTCTTCTATGCAGGCGATATGAAGGACATTCTGACCAACGACTTCATTGCACAGCATGGGCGACCCGACGTCATCATCACCGATCCACCACGTGCAGGAATGCATCCTGATGTCATCCAAGTCATCCTGAATGCTGCACCAGGCCGCATTGTGTATGTAAGCTGTAACCCAGCCACTCAGGCACGCGACCTTCAACTGATGGACGACTATTACAAGGTAGGAGCCGTACAGCCCGTCGACATGTTCCCTCATACACCGCATGTAGAGAACGTGGTACTGCTTGAAAAGCGAAGCGATGCCGACATCAAGCAGAAACTCAAGGAGCGCAAGGAACGAGAGCAAGCGATAGCAGAAGCCAAGGCTGCCAAAGAGGCTGAGGCACTTGCCAAGGCTGAAGCTCAAGCAGAAGACCTGACCGAAGAAGAACAGAAAGCCTGCCAGGCTTAGCAATATTCTCCCCCAACAACATTCCCTCCTCGGTAATTCTGAAAGAATATGGATATCCGAGGAGGATTTCTCCAAGAACAACAACACAATCTAAACTTATTAAGTGACGAAAAGAACAAATAACATTTTCGCCATTACTAAACCAAAACAGAGAGACATATAAAAAAATGAAAAGAGTATTCCTGATGGCGACTCTACTCGCCATGACTTTATTCTCGGCCTCAGCGCAGGAGAAAGAAAAGAGGTGCATACAACTGCCCTCATGGTTGGACAACCTGAAATTGTCGGGCTACGGCATGACACAGTATCAATACATCGGACAGGAAGGAGCAAAATCCAATACCTTCAACATCCGCATGGCGCGTATTGCACTCGAAGGCCGCATAGCTGGAGATTTCTACTGGAAAACCCAAATACAGTTTAATGGCAACACATCCAACTTGGGCAGCAGTCCAAGAATGGTTGACCTGTTTGCTGAATGGCAGAAATATGAGATGTTCAAGGTAAAGATCGGTCAGTTCAAAAACCCATTTACCTTCGAGAACCCCATGCACCCCATCGTACAGGGATTCATGAGCTACTCACAGAATGTAAGCAAGCTGGCAGGTTTCAGCGACCGTGCCGGAGAACACGCCTCCAATGGCCGCGACATCGGACTACAGTTCCAGGGCGACTTCCTCAAGAACGCCAACGGCCGTAACCTGCTGCATTATCAAATAGGTGTGTTCAACGGACAAGGCATCAACACAAAGGACGTAGACAATCAGAAAAACATCATTGGCGGAGTATGGGTCATGCCTGTCAAAGGAATGCGCATCGGTGCCTTCGGATGGACTGGCTCTTATGCACGCAAGGGAACATGGAACGACGACGAGCAGGGCAATATCGTATATCAGAAAGACGCTGCAGGAAACCCTGTTCTCGATGAAGAGGAAAATCCGAAAAAAGAAACTTTCTCGGGCGTACGCAAACTGTCACAAAACCGATATGCCTTCTCCTTCGAGTACAACGTGAACGACTGGACACTCCGTTCAGAATACATTCATTCCACAGGTATGGCATTTGCCAAAAGCATCACCAACCACGGAGATGCCAACTCGAAAGACTGCAATCTGAACGGCAAGATAGGCAATAAGGCCCAGGGCGTTTATGCACTCGTCATTGCCCCTATAGTGAGCAAGAAACTCTATGCCAAGGCACGCTACGACATGTATCAGGCCAACGGCAAGACCGACATGATGAGAACCCAATATGAGGCTGGTCTGAATTATCACATCAGCAAGAACTTCACCATCCTCACAGAATATGCGCTCATCAACGACCGCACTCTGCAGAAGCACAACTACTCCATGGCAGACGTAGAGGTTTGCTTCCGATTCTAAGGAAAACCAAAGCACCGGAAAGCAAGTCTGATCAACATAAAAAACCTTTTTCGTTAAGCCAAACAAGCAGGGTAAAACTTGTTTTTACTCTGCCGCCATAATAACGAGGAAAGATGCCCGTAAGCAAAATATATTCAACAAAAAACGACTTGGCAGAAATGCCAAGTCGGAAATATTAACTATAAGTAAAAGAGTATGCAAATGGAATCAGAACAAAGTACACATCGTACACACCATTCGCACCATACACAACAACACAGCAGCACGTCCATGCGTGCATGCAGCCCACGACACAAAAAGCGCTTGATATTTAGCAAGTTGCTATTCGCTTTTCTTCTCGTTTGCGCCCTGCTTGTCATTGCCGTCTGCGTATGGATTACGATTTATGGCATTTACTAAAATGAATAGGAGAAACCCACAGAGGCGAACTCCTTAAATTGCCAGTAGCTTTGACCATCCTTGCGTTGGGCCCCATCGTCGAATCGAGGATAGATAAAAACATTAGTGGAGATGTAGCGATTGAACTGAAAGGTTATCGTGTTCTCCCACTCCAATTCAGCACGCTTGTATGTGGTATAACCATACAAGCGTGTTTTCCATCTCAGGTTGTCAGCAAGCACCCAGTTCAAGTCAATCGTACATTCCGAACCATAGTCGGTCATTCCATGATGTCCCTCATCAAGACCATATCGGGTGGCAAGGTCAGCACGACCAACATACTTCCAGTTAAGCGCAAAAGGTGCTATATGCACACTTCCCTTAAGACGGTGGTTGAGCCAGTCTACAGAATAGTCCATACCGACAGAGAGGTTGAGATTGAATGGCGAGAAGAAATCAGAATAAATCTTTTTGTCATTACTCTTCACACCATGCGTAAACTGAGTCTGGGCTATGAGCTGCAGAGTGTAGTACCAGCGCTTGGTGGCCTGCAGACCAACCTTGCCGGTATAACGCATCAAGTCTTCTGTGGTTTTGTACTTGTGAATAGTATCGCCACGCGATGTCTGATAACCAAGACGCAATTCCAACTTGTTGTCCCACTTCACCTTCTGCTTGTTGTTGTAGTTGGCCTGCATGGTTACACTACCCAAGAGCGAATAGTTACTCTCGCCTCCCTTATACCAGTTGTCCGACACATAGTTCTGCAAGAACTGAAGATAATAGTCGCCCCTGAAAGTCCAGAAGTTAGGCTTCGTCACCAAAATATCCATCGGAGCCACAGTAGGCTCAATAGCCACTGGTGCGACCTCTTTAACAATATCTGTAGCAACATGACGTGGTGCTGGTTCAGAGACAATCGGTGCACCCACACTCTCAAGGTGACTTTCGTGCACTCTCACCAAGTCGGGACGATTCAGATACACATGCATCAGAGCCTGGTCGATAGCCGCCTGCAAAGAATCGGCAACAACACACTTCCCCGGAGCAAGCCGCAGAAAGCGGGCAGCAGGTTCATGATAAAAAGTAAGAGGAACAAAGAGTTGCGAATAACAACTATTGATCTTGGGCTTCACCAACGAGTCAATACGCTGTCTGCTTGCAGTCAACGAGTCCATATATTCTGCCACCCTGTCTTTCTCTACCTTTTTCTTACCGTATCCACCCTTTTGTGCACACACCATTCCTGTCACACAAAAGGCCAACACTAATAAATAATATCTTAAATTCATACTAAGCTTATTCATATTTGGGCACAAAGGTAACAAATAAATCATAAAAGCCACGCCAATATTTACAATAATTTTGGCTAATTCATAATTTTATAGTAACTTTGCAGCCAAAATATTCTAATTTAAATATAAAACATCGTGGCTGAAACAAAGTACATCTTCGTTACCGGTGGTGTGGTTTCTTCCTTAGGTAAAGGTATCATATCATCATCCATCGGAAAGCTTCTGCAAGCCAGGGGCTACAACATTACAATTCAAAAGTTTGACCCATACATCAACATCGATCCGGGCACACTCAATCCATACGAGCATGGTGAGTGCTATGTGACGGTAGATGGAATGGAAACGGATCTTGACCTCGGTCATTACGAAAGATTCACGGGCATCCAGACAACAAAGGCCAACTCGCTCACTACAGGACGTATCTACAAGGCTGTTATCGACAAGGAACGACGTGGCGACTATCTTGGCAAAACCATACAGGTAGTTCCTCACATCACCAACGAGATAAAACGCAATGTAAAATTGCTGGGGCAGAAGTATCACTACGACTTTGTCATCACAGAGATTGGTGGCACTATAGGCGACATAGAGAGTGCTCCATATATGGAAGCCATCCGACAGTTGAAATGGGAATTGGGCAAGAATGCTCTCAATGTGCACCTTACCTACGTGCCCTATCTGAAAGCAGCTGGCGAGTTGAAGACCAAGCCTACCCAACACTCCGTCAAGGAACTGCAGAGCGTAGGTATTCAGCCCGACATCTTGATTCTCCGCACAGAGAAACATCTCGAAGAGGGCATACTGAAGAAAGTGGCAAGTTTTTGTAATGTGGATATCGACTGCGTTATCCAGAGTGAAGACCTGCCAAGTATCTATGAGGTACCTGTCAACATGCAGAACCAGGGACTCGATACCGCCATCCTTCGCAAGATGGATGAGCCGATAGGCGAAAAGCCAGCATTAGGTCCTTGGAAAGCATTCCTCGACCGACGCAACAACGCCACAGAGGTTGTCAATATTGGTTTGGTGGGTAAATACGACTTGCAGGACGCCTACAAGAGTATTCGCGAAAGCCTTTCTCATGCAGGAACCTACAATGACCACAAGGTGAATATCACATTCATCAATTCAGAATATCTGACAGAAGACAATGTGGCAGAACGACTGAAAGGTCAGGACGGTATAGTCATCTGCCCGGGATTCGGTCAGCGAGGAATAGAGGGCAAGATAATAGCAGCTCACTATACCCGCACCCACGACATTCCCACCTTCGGCATTTGCTTAGGCATGCAGATGATCGTCATCGAGTTTGCTCGCAATGTCCTGGGTTACAAAGACGCAAACTCTCGAGAAATGGACGAGAAGACTCCACACAATGTCATCGACATCATGGAGGAGCAGAAGAACATATCAAATATGGGTGGCACCATGCGATTGGGAGCATACGAATGTGTGCTGAAACAAGGTTCGCGCGTGTTCAATATCTATAAGAAAGAACACATACAGGAACGTCATCGCCATCGCTATGAGTTCAACAACAATTTCCAGCAGGAGTTTGAGAAGCATGGCATGATGTGCGTGGGACGAAATCCCGAAAGCGACTTGGTAGAAATCGTAGAGATTCCTGGCCTGAAGTGGTACATCGGTACTCAGTATCATCCAGAATACCAGAGCACCGTGCTGAAGCCACACCCACTGTTTATGGACTTCGTCAAAACAGCAATTGAAAACAAAAAATAAATATGAACAAAAACAACATTATCGGTTTCCTCCTGATAGCCCTTGTACTGATTGGGTTCAGTTGGTACTCACAGCCTTCTGCCGAAGAGCAGAGAGCAGCATTCGTTCAGGACTCCATCGCTAAGGCAAAACACGCCGAGATGGAAAAAGCTAACAAGGCTGCGGCGCTGCAGCGACAGGCTGAAGCTAAAGCCAAGGTTGAGGCTGACTCAACAGCCCTCTTCTACTCGGCTTTGAAGGGCAAGTCTCAGAAAATCGTTTTGAGTAACGAGAAAGTTGAGCTGACCCTCAACACCAAGGGTGGTACTGTCGAGAAGGCTGTAGTAAAGGGTTATGTGGGTCACGACCTCAAGGTGAAAGACGGCTCAAAAGACAAGAAGGACGTAACTCTCTTCGATGGCAACGACCAGAGCCTCAAGTTCATGCTCGAGGCTAAGGAAGCCAACATTATCACAAGTGATCTTTACTTTACTCCATCAAATGTCACAAAGACATCTGTCACCATGACAGCAGAGGCTGCTCCGGGCAAGACTCTCACTATGACTTATACATTGGGCAAGGACTACATGCTCCACATGAGCCTTCAAGCACAGGGCATGGCTGGATTGTTCTCACCTAATTATAGCAAGATGGATGTTGACTGGAGCGACAAGGCCCGTCAACAGGAGCGCGGCTTCATGTTCGAGAACCGTTACACTACCCTCACCTATCACGATGTAGAGGGAGGTACCGACCATCTGAACGAGACAAGCGAGAAGATCGACGAGAAAATCGAAGAAACCATCGACTGGGTGTCTTTCAAGAACCAGTTCTTCTCTGCCATCATGATATCCAAGGACAACTTCGACAAGGATGCCTTCATGACTTCTATCCCTCAGGAGAAGGGCTCCGGCTATCTGAAGCAGTTCCATGCTAAGATGAAGACCGCTTTTGACCCAACTGGAAAGAAGGCTTCTGAGTTTGAGTTCTACTTCGGACCTAACGACTTCCAGATTCTGAAGAATACAGAGAAGGAAAGCACCTTCGGCAAGGACCTGGAGTTCCAGAAGCTTGTTTATCTGGGATGGCCTATCGTCCGCTGGATCAACCGTTTCTTCACAATCTATGTATTCGACTGGTTGAGTAAGATTTTCCCTATGGGTATCGTGTTGATTCTCATTACCCTGCTCCTCAAGCTCATCACCTACCCTATGGTAAAGAAGAGCTACATGAGTTCTGCCAAGATGCGCGTACTCAAACCAAAACTCGAAGCTGCTACAGCTCAGTATAATAAGCCAGAGGATCAGATGCAGAAGCAGCAGGCTATGATGGCTGAATATGCCAAATATGGTGTAAGCCCATTATCTGGTTGTATCCCTATGCTGATTCAGTTGCCTGTTTGGGTTGCAATGTTCAACTTTGTGCCAAATGCTATTCAGCTTCGTGGTGAGAAGTTCCTGTGGATGAGTGATTTGAGTACCTACGACCCCATCATCGAGTGGAACACCAACATTTGGTTGATAGGCGATCACTTGAGCCTTACCTGTATCCTCTTCTGTGTAGCCAACCTCCTCTACTCTTGGATGACCATGCGCCAGCAGCGCGACCAGATGGTAGGCCAGCAGGCTGATCAAATGAAGATGATGCAGTGGATGATGCTCATCATGCCTCTGATGTTCTTCTTTATGTTCAACGACTACTCATCTGGTTTGAACTTCTACTACTTCATCTCTCTGTTCTTCAGTGCAGCCATCATGTGGACCTTGCGCAAGACCACCAACGACGAGAAGCTCCTTGCTATCCTTGAGAAACGTTATCAGGAGAACAAGAGCAATCCTAAGAAGGCAAGCGGATTGATGGCAAGAATGCAGGCTCTGCAGGAATTGCAGCAGAAGCAACAAGCAGAACTGGCAAGAAAGCAAGCAGAACTAAACGAAAAGAAAAAGAACCTCGGCAAGTAAAGATACTTGCAGACACTTCTTAATATTTGCTTTCTATTAAAAGGGATTACACCTTATTATATATAAGCAAATATCAGCATACAGAAAGAGTGTAATGGATGACCTCATCATTCATTACACTCTTTTTCTTTATTATATAGAAAACGAAATAAGGTATAATTAGTTAAAACTTATTATATATTATACCTTTTCGGGAGTATTTTCAATTATTCTTTGTATATTTGCCACCGAAAGGGTATAATATAATACATTTTCCTTCATCACATTACCCGAAAGGGTATAAAATGAGTATCATAATTGCCAAGAAACAAAGAATATGAGCGATACATTATCATCATACGTAAAAGAAATGCGCAAGCAGTTCGGATTGACACAAGTCGACCTGGCTGCCAAATCAGGCGTAGGACTCAGATTCGTACGCGAACTGGAGCAAGGCAAAGAAACACTACGCCTCGACAAGGTAAACCTAGTTCTCTTACTTTTCGGACAAGAAGTAGGACCTGTTCCTATCCAAAAAGAATAAATTTCATAAACATAGATTCTCCAGAGGATAGTAGATTTCTCTGATGATAATGACAAAGAAACGACAAACCACAACTCCCATCTAAAAACGCAAGATATGAAACAAGGAAGAGTATATCTCTACGACCAATACGTGGGAATGTTGACTGAAGATGAGACAGGATTCACCTTTGCATACGATGCCAATTATCTTGCATCAAAAACGGCAGAGGCAGTTAGTTTAACCCTCCCACTTTCCGAAGAGCCCTACCACGACACCGTGTTGTTCCCCTTCTTTGATGGTCTGATTCCAGAAGGGTGGTTGCTGAATATTGCTGAAAGCAGCTGGAAAATCAATCAGCGCGACAGAATGTCGCTCCTGTTGGCTTGCTGTAGAGACTGTATAGGAGCAGTAAGCATTATTCCTGTTGAAGATAACGAAACCACAATGAAGTAAAATCCACCAATAAATAAAGAAAGGACAATCGTGTATGGAGAAATGTTTATATTGCTATAAGCCCCTAAAAGCAGGTCAGGTGGACTACCATCCAGCCTGTGCACGCAAGCTTTTCGGAACTAAGGAAGCCCCTCTCCTACCTTATGTTAGAAAAGAAATAGGCGATTTGGCCAAACAAGTAGTCAGAAGTCAAACTACACTCACAGGGGTACAAGCCAAGCTCTCGCTCGATGTCAACCCTGGAGGCAAGAATGAACCTTCGCGATTTACCATTGTCGGACTATGGGGGAAATACATCCTAAAGCCACAGACAGAGCGATATCGTTGTCTGCCAGAGATAGAAGACCTCACAATGCACCTTGCCGAGGCTGCCAAGATAGCAGTGGTTCCTCACGGATTGATACGCTTTTCCGATGGCGAGCTTTGCTACATTACTCGAAGAATAGATCGTCTGGAAGAGGGACAGAAAGTACCGATGGAGGATATGTGTCAGCTGTCTGAACGACTTACCGAATACAAGTATAAAGGTTCCTACGAGCAGATAGCCAAACTCATCAAAAAACATTCATCCTTTTCACAGCTCGACCTTGTCAACTATTGGGAAGTTGTCATCTTTTCGTGGATAACAGGCAATGCCGACATGCACCTCAAGAACTTCTCGCTATACAATAATCGCAAAATGGGCTATGCTCTTACTCCTGCCTACGATTTACTATCTACCAAGATTGTGATGCCTGAAGACACGGAAGAATTAGCATTAACACTCAATGGTAAGAAAAGGAAGTTACAGAAGTCTGATTTTATCAAAGTGATGACAGCTTCTGGACTTAGCGAAAAGGTTATCAGTAATATGGCTAAGAAGTTCCGTCGTTCTATCGTTAAATGGCTTGACCTCATCGATGCCTCTTTCCTACCCGAAAACATCAAGAAAGAATACAAGAAACTGATTCTCAGCAGGGTGATGGCGTTGAGATAATTATCACGATGTGCTACTGCACTCACAGACCACATACATCAAAAACAGAATATAAATAAAACAGAATAAGAAATGAAGAAAATATTATTATCATTATTGACAGCCATCAGTTTTGGAACTACAGGCTGCTCTGCACAATCGGACAGTATTGACACATTGGCTCCACAGGCCTTTATCAAACAGGCTAAAGCCGATACAACATCCATTATTCTTGATGTACGCACACCCGAAGAATACAAAGAAGAGCATTTGGCTGGAGCCCGGCAGCTCGACTTCCTCAATACATCGGTCTTCGATGCTGGAATCAAACAACTCGACAATACCCACACCTATTATGTATACTGCCGAAGCGGCAAGCGTAGCCACAACGCCTGTATCAAAATGCAGAAGCAGGGCTTAAAAGTATTTGATATGGAGGGTGGAATACTCAACTGGAAAAGATTGGGAATGCCTACAACCAAGGAATAAGTTTCCTCAAAAAATGGAATTAACACGTTATATAAATGTGAGATAACTACTTCTATTAAATTCCACAAAGACTTCAATAGGCGCCTACTATTCTATAACGAAAAAGCCTGAGAAAATGTCAAGCATCATGCAAGCATATTTCTCAGGCTTTTTTATCTTTACTTTGTTAAGTGCTATTTCTTCAGTACGGGCTCGCAAGTGATATTGACACCGAGTTTCTTAAAGATACGCTGGTCTACATCACTCAACATCACAGTGCAGTGAGCCTGACAGCCACGCAACTTAGGCAACTGCTGTAAAGCCACACGACAGTTCTCATCGTTCTCGGAAAGAACAGAGAGTGCCACAAGTACCTCGTCGGTATGAAGTCGTGGATTATGGCCACCGAGATAATTTACCTTGGTATACTGTATAGGTTCTATCATCGACTGAGGAATGAGCTTTAGGTTATGATCGATATCCCCCAAATGCTTGGTGACATTCAGCAGCAAGGCAGCACTACAGCCAAGCAGTTCGCTGCTGTGACCACAGATGATGGTACCGTCTTCCAGTTCTATAGCAGCCGATGTATGTCCAGTTTCCTGCTTGTGATTCTTGGCAGCCACAGTCACCTTACGATAATCGGTAGTAATCTTAGCCTGGTTGAAGAGCATCTGTATCTTGCTGATTTCCGCGTCATTGCAGGCTCCAGCCGCCATCTTGTTGGTGGCTGCATAATATCTACGTACTATCTCATCCTTGGATGCCTCACAGCAAACCTCATCATCAGAGATACAGAAGCCCACCATATTGACACCCATATCTGTGGGCGATTTATATGGATTGCTGCCATAGATACCTTCGAAAAGTGCATTGAGCACAGGATAAATCTCCACATCGCGGTTATAGTTGATGGCTATCTTGTTGTAGGCCTCTAAATGGAAGGGGTCTATCATGTTCACGTCATTGAGATCGGCAGTTGCAGCCTCATAAGCGATGTTGACAGGATGTTTCAATGGCAGATTCCATACTGGGAAAGTCTCAAACTTGGCATAACCGGCACGCACGCCACGCTTGTTCTCATTATACAACTGGCTGAGGCAGACAGCCATCTTGCCACTGCCAGGACCTGGAGCAGTCACAATAACCAATGGTCGCTCTGTCTCCACATAGTCGTTCTTTCCGAATCCCTCATCCGAGGCTATCAACTTCACATTATGTGGATAACCTTCTATCAGGTAATGACAATAAGTCTTGATGCCCTCACGCTCTAAGCGCTGCTTGAAAGCGATGGCTGCAGGCTGACCATTGTAATGAGTGATGACTACTGAACCTACCATGAAACCTCGATGCTGGAACTCGCCACGCAGACGAAGTACATCTTCATCATAGGTAATACCCAAGTCGGCACGTTTCTTGTTCTTCTCTATGTCGGCAGCACTGATAACTATCACTATCTCTATGCTGTCGCTGATTTTCTGAAACATACGCAACTTGCTGTCTGGCTGAAAGCCTGGCAAAACGCGGCTGGCGTGGTGGTCGTCGAAAAGTTTACCACCCAATTCGAGGTAAAGTTTTCCGTCAAACTGTGAGATTCTCTCTTTAATGTGCTCTGATTGAATTTTCAGATACTTCTCGTTATCGAAACCTATCTTCATCGTTCTATTTGATATAACTAATTGCTGTTAGTTTTGAATTCGGATGCAAAAGTACAAAAAAGTATCTGAATATCAAAAAAAATAAGTACCTTTGCACACAATAAAGGAAAAAAACGACAGGAAGCCACTGCACCACAAGTACAACAATATAGGGAGAGTGCCATTTCTGCCAAATCAAGAGATATGAGCGAAACTCAATTTCACTCAAAGAAAACTTAAATATAAAAATACAACCGACAATGGAAAAGAAATTACGTGCAGCTTCCATCTGTGTACAGGGAGGCTATGAGCCAAAGAATGGAGAACCTATCGAAGTGCCCATCATTCAGAGTACCACATTCAAGTACGACAATTCTGAAGAGATGGCCATGCTCTTCGACCTGAAGAAAGAAGGATATTTCTATACCCGACTCCAAAATCCCACCAACGATGCTGTAGCCAAGAAAATAGCACAGCTCGAAGGCGGTGTGGGAGCTGTATTGACAAGTAGCGGTCAGGCTGCCAACTTCTATGCTGTATTCAACATCTGCGAGGCTGGCGACCATATCGTTACCTCCAACGAGATTTATGGTGGAACCTTCAACCTCTTTGGTGTGACACTCAAAAAACTCGGCATAGAATGCACCTTCGTCAATCCCAACGACAGCGAGGAAGAAATACAGAAGGCATTCCGCCCCAACACCAAGTTGTTCTTTGGCGAGACCATCAGCAACCCAGGATGTGCCGTTCTCGACATAGAGAAATGTGCACGTATAGCTCATAAGAACGGTGTTCCTCTGATTGTGGACAACACCTTCGCCACACCAATCAACTGTCGTCCTTTCGAATGGGGAGCCGACATCGTTACCCACTCCACAACTAAATACATGGACGGAACAGCATCACAAGTAGGCGGTGTAGTAGTTGACAGTGGCAACTTCGACTGGATGGCTCACGCCGAAAAGTTCCCTGGTCTCTGTACCCCCGATGACAGCTATCATGGTCTGACCTACGTAAAGGCCTTCGGCAAGATGGGCTATACCACCAAACTCGTAGCCCAGTTGATGCGCGACCTTGGAAGCATACCTGCCCCAATGAACTCTTTCATCCTCAACCTGGGACTTCAGACTCTTCATCTGCGTATGCGCCAGCACTGCGAGAATGCGCAAAAGGTGGCAGAGTTTCTGCACAATGACTCGCGTGTGGCTTGGGTTCACTACAGCGGCTTGAAAGATGACGCCTACCACGAACTGGCGCAAAAATACCTTCCCAACGGCACTTGTGGTGTAATCGCCTTTGGCTTGAAGGGCGACCGCGAGACGGCCATCAAGTTCATGGACTCACTCGACATGATCAATATCGTGACTCATGTGGCAGATGCCCGCACCTGTGTGCTTCATCCTGCCAGCCATACCCATCGCCAGCTATCTGACGAGCAGTTGAAAGAAGCCGGAGTTGCCCCCGACCTCATCCGCCTCTCCGTAGGCATCGAGGATGTCGAGGATATCCTCGACGACATCAAGCAGGCACTCGACAAGATATAATCTTGAAGCTCCACTTTAAGGGGCTGAATAAATCAATCTGTTAGGAGGTAAATGCTAATCAAAAAAGGCATTTGCCTCCTATTTTCATATTTTCCGACCTCCCACACCACCATACATTCCGTTCGGGATAAGGTTGATTCTGAAGGCGCAAAGCTATAAGCCTCCCGTTATTGGCGTATTGTTTTTTTTAAATAGAACTAGTAGATTGTAAAGTCTAAAAGTTGCATAAAACAGCATCCATTTTTGTTGATAATCAATGATGCTGTATATATATCTTACTCAACTTTTAGACTTTACAGACTACTAGTAGTGGAACGAACTACCACCCAAGCACACTCTTACCAGTATGATAAAAAAAAGTTAAATAGCAAGAATGATATTACTATTTATTAAAAAAAATACTATATTTGCAACAATTTTTATTATATTCAACAATTAAATTCACAAAATCTTATGAGAGCATTTTTTAGAAACATCGTATTTGGCTTAGTATTGGTATTTATGGTTTCATGTGGAAGTACCATGGAAGAAAGTACTTTTCAACCAACCTGTAACACAGAATCTTTAAGCAAAGATTACGCATCACTTCACTCTGATTTGACCAGAATGAATACCAACATGGAATCCGTAACTTCTAGAAGTTTTTTATCAAGATTTTTCAAACGCGTGTTAAATGTTTTTGTTGCAGATTGTATTGGTGCTATAAAAGGTGCTTTCAAAGGAGAAAACATTTGGCAATCAGCCCAAGGGGCTTCATGTTCGTCCGCAAGAAAGCAAGGTTTTATCGAAGGTGTTGATGCTGCAAATACGCTATTATCAAGAGCAACGTTAGAAAATAACAATTTAGTAACCTCTAAAATCCAACCCAAAAAGACGGCCTTAGACGGCTTAATATTAGTAGATTCGTCAACAGCAACACTTGAAGATAGCATTGGCTTTTTTCACAATAATATCATTTACACGACATTAGAAAAGGACAACAGCATTACACTTTGGAAAGATATTTCTGACGAAGATTGCCTCAACAAGCTAAATGCAGAAATTACAAAAGTTTCTAAAGAAACTACTTATAAAGACACCATTCTAAACAAAAGCACAATAGAGTTTTGTCAATTCATCAGCAACACATCTGTAGAGACTCAGAATTATAAAGCTTTACTAGAATCAACGAAGAAAGCTTATCCACAATTAGGCAATATGCTTGATATTACTTCCGTGTATTTTGAAGGAATGGAACTTGTCACAACTGAAGAAGAATGGCAACAATATTGCAAAAACGTAATAAAGACTATTAGCAATTCAAGCATTCCAAGCAAAGATAAAGATGCTTTAAAAATGGGTGTTACAGTTGGGTATGCTAGTTCTAAATTATGGAAAAGCGAATAATATTACAATATATGAAGTATATTATTTTATCTTTTCTGATGCTGCTTACCCAAGCTGTATCAGCCCAAACTATCAGAGATAGCCAGAATCAATCAGACAGCTTGTCTATTGGAGAAATCTTCTATCTCGGAGAGCAAAATGATGCACAAAAAGCGACTATCAAGATTAAGACAAATGAAACAACCACCCAACGCCATGACGGAAACGATGTCTTCAAGACAAACAGAGTAGTAGAATACTCGATAAAAAAGACATCTGCCAATATTGTCATCAGCAGAAAAATAATATCGACAGTAGACACACCGTTGAGTACAGAGACTACCATCAAAAAGCTTTTTCCAAATGTAACTTCCAAATTATTAAGCGGAATATTGAAACCTGGCAAAAGAAACATAGCAGAGTGGGAGCTCAAGAAAATACCATGCTCCATATCAAGCAAGAACGGCCTTGTTGCATTTCTCATAGACAAGTTAGTTTTGGCTGGCGGAAACATCGAAGAAAAAAACATGGGAACGATAACGAAGTTCAACAACATGACCGAAACACTTCTATGCAAAGAAAAGAGCGAACAGCCTTGTCTTGACAATATAAAATCGATCATTACAAGCACCGCTTTGACATCAACTAACAAACTTAAAGGTTCTCACCATATCGAATTAGAAGAAGTTATCAATATAGAAGACAAGGCTATCGTCAAGAAATAGCAAGTACATCATAAAAAAAACAGCTTAGAATACTTATATATAGCATTCTAAGCTGCTTTTACCTTTTCATAGCTTTATACAAAAACTAGCATAAAACCCTTCATCCTTCATCTATCCCTTGAAATCCCCTGTGTTTATCGGGGTTTCAGAGGGTGAATGGCACAATTCCACCCTTCATCACCCTTCATTCTCGATGGTAAGTAGCTCCGCGTTGACACCTCGCATCGCTCACGCCTCTCTCTTCACCCACACCTTGTGGCTGTGGCGACCATGTGAGCAGATGGGCGACTGAGGGTCGTCGACAATCTGTTTCAGGTCGGTGGAGGCTACCGTACGACTCATATTGTTGAGCTGGGCATAGTCGTCAAGGCTGATAAAGCCATTCTTCTCTATCACTTGCAAGGCTCGGGCTATGCGCTCTTCACGGGTGTAATTGCTTTTCAACACTCGTTTCACTCCACCCATGTCCCGCTCTAAATACTGGTCAGTCTCAAGCTTCACTTCCTTGACAAACTCGGGCGCAGCCTTATAGTTGACGTCCTTTACGCCCACCCTGCGATAAATCATCTTGTCGTCCTCGTCTCGCATCTCGGCAGGCTTGTCGTCCTTAAACTCTAACGAGAGCGAATAATGACCCAGATTGCCCAGATTGACATTATATCCCATGGAGAGCATTCTCACCAGCATGTCCTCGACATCTATCAGCACAGCCTCTACCATACTGGGCGACGTGCCCCGATGATAATCATGCATCATCTCGACAAACTCCTTGCGCGACAGGGTACGGTTGATTATCATCTTGGGATACACCCTTCGCTTACCATCATGATGCACGTCCGGCATCTCTTGCAACTTGTACTTAGCCATATTTTTGTTCCTTTCTATTGATATTTGTTATTAAATAAAATTGTTTCTGACCACGCAATAAAGTTATGTTCTAAACTATCGAACTTATGTTCTAAACTTTGGAACTTATGTTCTAAACTTTGGAACCAGGGTAAACGCATCAAACTTTTTACCTTTTAACATATAGATATTATTGTTGCAT
>ERZ1035048.208-NODE-208-length-19101-cov-2.958416_pt1 | contig 19101 bp, 23 predicted proteins | sample MGYA00520587_ERZ1035048 | MGnify/ENA primary metagenome ERZ1035048 (study PRJEB33766, sample SAMN09781693) | gut metagenome | biome: gut microbiome | host: Homo sapiens | place: Madagascar | study: EMG produced TPA metagenomics assembly of the PRJNA485056 data set... | reverse complement strand
GCTTCATGGGGCGAATTTAATGCAGGTGCAACAGATCGTCAGATCCGCGCCAGCTCTGACGGAGATCGCCAAAAAGAGAGGGTAAACACGCATGCAGAATGATGCGTTTAATGCATGCACGACTAAAAAATGGAAAAAAAGCGGGTAAATGGCATAAAAAAAACCGGCATTCAGGGTGCCGGTTGGAGTCTTAGCCGTGTAATGTGCCAATAATACCATTGAGTCACATTCTGGACAGTAACCTGCGTGGGAGAGGGGAACATCTGACCTTGCACATTCTTTCATTCTGAAAACCATAGACTATTTGTTGGCCTAATTTTTGTTCTTTCCCCAATGTGAAACTTATTCTCATAACCTACTCAGCCTCATAGAAAACATCTTCTGTCTCTTGATTTTCGCTGTTTGCAATGTCAGCAATGAGAGACAGGGCGAGCTTGAGGTCTGCCGGCTTGCAGTTTGCAATCAGAGACACTTCGGCGATGAATTTCACACAAGCCCATTTTTTTTGTCGTTGGCTGAAATATTCATCAACCATGAAATTCCCCCCCATAAAACGCACTGTATATGTATACAGTATAGCGTGTGAAAAATGGATTTAAAGAAAAATTATCAACTGTGATTTGACGGTATGTTAATGATATCGACGAATATTAAATTTCATCCCTGTTTTTGCTTTGCGGCCAACGCCGCGACTCTATTTAAGATTTGTCTAGCCCGAGCCTGATGTGACGGCGCTGCTGGGAAAATATCACCGGTTGAAGAACCTCGGCACCATTTCCCGTTAATGCAGCTTTTACCACCGGCCATCAAATGCAGAGCCTCGCCTCGGCTAATGGTTTCGCCGGTTATAAGCAGGATCTCGTCTATTGTTCTGTCAATTATCTCGCTTTGTTTATCCGTTCCGGGGACAAAATCACGTCTGGAGACCTGTTTTTTATCTCTTAGTCGGTTGGTTAGTTTCCGCTTTTCACTTCGACTCAGCGGTTTGGATAAATCCAGCTCCGGCGGTTCGCTTTCGCTTCCCGTACAGTTATTGACAGAACTCGAACTCCGAGAGGGCGCTGATGCGCCCTTAACGTCAACGGCCAAATCAACGGCACGCTTCGGCACAATTTTCCACTGCGTTACCCGGGTTAAAATCGGGGTGCCTGCGCCGACAGAGGAATCGTATACACCACGGATACAGACCGTTTCCTCACCATACTGGTTAAACTCAGCGCGAGGCTCATACAGCGTGCGCACCTGCAAATCATCGCGACGAACGAACGGGCCACCCTGCGCATTAACATAACCAGCCCAGTCACCGGCGTCGGCTGCATCATGGACGGCAGCAAACTCAACGCTCAGACTGTGCGCGGTCTCAGTATCAGCGAGGCGACGTAACTCACGGTAGACCGTCACCGGCGCACCGCCAATAAACTGAAACTGACGGATATGCCAGCGCGCCGCCCACGCTGAAACGGCAGGTGCTGTCTCTTTCAGCAGTTCACCACTTTCATCATCGGTTTCGCCATCGAGAGCATAGCCGTCGATATTTTTCGAAATGTATTTCGCAACATAGCCCGTTGCACTGCCTTTCTCCGGGTCGATAGCCTCAGCATGAAAGCGTGCTTTTTTAGCTTTATCGCTTTTAAGTTCGTGGAAATCTTCCTGCCACGCATAATCACGAATAATACGACGCACGGTGTCGACATTTTCAGGAAGCATAAACATCAACATGTGCCAGTGCGGGGTTCCGTCGTGGTGAGGTTCGGCAACGCGGATCCCAAAAATACGAATGTCTTCGCGGTACAGCTTCGCGCGTATGCGCGCCCATAAGCTAGTAAGGTAGCTTTGTGTATCTGCCGGGCTGGAGCCGTTCCATTTGCCGTTTCGGTATCCGGCTTTAGTGGTGGCGTGATATTTCGACGGGGCAGTCAGCGTATAAAACTCACCAACATAGCCGAGGTCATTACAGATATTTTCGAAGCCACGAATGCGGGTCATCAGTTCGCAACGACGAATGGCCGGATTGGCAATAGAGCCGTCGTATTTTTCAATCAGGCTGATGCGGTTACCGTCTTCATCTTCAAGCTCTAAGCCCTTCAGAAATTCACGGGTGCGGCGCCAGTCTGATACGCAGTTTTTACTCGCGTAGGCGTGTTTATTCTTGCTGACGTTGCCGATAGCAATTTGCAGATGTTCGCGCCATGACGCAGCAATGCGACGCAAATGACCACGCCACCACGTTTCCGTAAACATGCGGATCACTGCAGGGGCAACGTCATTTTTGTCGAAAACCTTTTTTGTAACTCGCTCCCAGCGAGGAGGGGTGACATTAAATTGCAGTGCGATAAACCCGGCATGCATATACCAGGTGTAAAGAGTTTTTAGTTCACCAAAATCTGTGTCATCAATATTCGCCAGCTCTGAGCGAATAAAGCTCGCGATATCAGCGGCCAGCAGGTCAATATCTGCACGGGACATATCCGGGAGTCGGTTATATCTGGCGACCATGTTGACCATACGTGATGCAAGATATTGCATGAGCTGAGTGTCGAAGTGACCTCCGAAAACCTCGGCTGATACATTGCTGTTAATACCCGTGCACTCGTATTTTTTGGCGACTAGCTCAAGACGCGGCAATGCTTTTTTGCAGAAGCTGATTAAAAAAGCATTGGCTCGTTGACTGCCCTGATTCTGCTCCAACACCGTAGCGGTGCGATAAACATCAAAACGCACACACTCAGGCTGGAGAGAAAGCACCTTTCTCGCATGCAGCAAAGCCGCGAACATGCGGTCGCGGCGATGTTGTTGCTCATAGGTAAGATATGGGCTGGCTATTGCCGACCGTGGAGCATTCCACGGATAAGCATAGTTAACGCTTACCCGCATAGTTCCCCCATTTGCCTACGCTGAATGCTAAGCATCACATAGCCGGGAGCCCACTCGCTAAGGTCAGTTATATGAGTCACCAGCACGTAGACAAATGCGCCCGTAAACCCGACCTTTTGCTGGTCATGCTCGCATTGACCGTACTCGTTTAAGCAAAGCAAATCCCCTACAGCATAATCACGGTCAGCAAGCCGAAATTCGGCTTTTTTCGTTCCATTGATAACAGCCTGAAAAAACTCAGGCCGGATTTTTAGTTGATGTGTTTTTCTCATGCTGCCACCTTGATTGAGGTGGCGCACATTTCTCCGATACGCTCGATTTCTGCGGCCATTGCGTCAAGTTCGGTAATCGATGACTGCAGAATATGGTGATGAATCAGCCCGGAAATAAGTTGATTAATCTTCGGGTAATAACCGATGATGTCGAGCCATTCCTCGCCCGCCTTTTTCCCGGACTTAACGACTTTTTTTTCATTCAGGATGAATTGATACTGGTCGCTGGTAATAACCCATTTGTCACCGACTTCAATACGAATCCCCATTTAAACGCCCCTGTAATGTTGGTGTTTGAGCTCGGCGATTTGCTGGCAGGTCACGCAAAAGACCACGCCCGGAATCGCAATGCGGCGAGCTTCTGGGATTGGGGTGTCACATTCTTCGCAGAAAAAACGAGAGGGCGCGGCGATGCGATTGCGTGCGGCGCTGATGCAGCGTTCGCGATCTTCCTGCTCGCGCTGTTGTGCCAAATCCATTGCATCGACCATTAGTGCAACTCCAGTGATTCGTTTTCAAAGCGAGTGGCTTCACGACGCAATAGCTCGGCAGCTTCTGTGCCGCTCATCCCCTCTTTAGTGATATGGATAGCCAGCGCCTCAAGGCGGATTGAAACTGCGAGCGCGCGGTCTTTACGTTCTTCTTTTTTGGCATCTGCCAGCAATACAGCCAGCGCATCACTATCAGTGCTAAAACTACGAGATTCGGTATTACGCATAATTAACTCTCCTGATTTCTGGCAATAAGAAGCCCGGCGGGTTTACGCCATTAAATTTCTGTTTGGATTAATTCGGCATGGTTAGCCGTTTGGGAAATAAGCTCACTACTGCACGAAGATGATTCATCGCTTTAATCAGCGCCTTTTTCTCGTCAGTAGTCAGCTCATTTAATTTGAGCTCATGACGAGCCGCCGGTATTTTTGCCAGAAAGAAAATAGCGGCCAGCGCCCGATTATTTTCCTCAAATTGCGGATCACGTTTATCGCGCATATCATCGACAAAACGCTCAACCTCTTTCCAGCTATCGCCCCAATATCTCGCGCGCAATTCAGCCACATGATTGAGACCTGCCAGACGTTCACCCGCTTTTAGCGGAACAGTCGCGGAAACAGCTTCGATAGCCATGACTCCCCCCGCTTTTGAATAGAGAGGCCAGCCAGTAAATCATCCTGTGAGCGGCTCGGGTGCCAGCGCTTGCCGTCTTTACCTGCGATCCAGCCGTGGCCGTAGTGCATGCCGGGGCTTTGTTTAACGAGCAGAGACGCGAGTGACGGTTCATTTCTTATCATAAGAACCTCGCCACGTTATGTGTTACTGCGAATTTTCTGCATGCATCATCAAAATATGTATGTGATGAAACGCGCAAATTTAACATGCTATAACCCTTCAAACTTGCAAAATCGAATTTAATTGAACACGGTTTTGTGGTTTTCGATGTAGCGACAATTAATCGCTTGTTGAGTTAGTTTGTCGCGCCAGGCTTTGACATTGATTAGTGTGCGGCTTCGTTTATCAGCAGCTTCCTTACTGGAAAGGTCTTTAGTCGGAGCTTTGAGAAGGACGCCCTCATCAATCCATTTCCAGACAAGACGCTCGCTGACGCCACGGGCGGCGGCGAAGTCTTTTACTGACATGGTGTCTAACATCGCTGTACGAATCATGTTTTGCATGGAGATCTGCATCATGGTTACAAGCGCGTTAAACTGGCCTGCGTCTAACAGCACAGTTTGATTTTGTGAGTTTTGCGAATCATGCGTCGAGATTGATTTTGCATCTGACATATCGCATTATCTCCTGTTAATTGCAGTGAGTTGAATTGACGTGCATCTTGGTCGATGGGCGTCACTATAGATCGTAAAAAGTTTTCTGTAAACACCCATAAAATTGTCAAAAGGGGTTTTTATGAGTTCTGAGCTTGATGTTCAGTGGCGTATTGGTGCAACTAACGGCGTGTTAGAGCGCTTGATGTCTGCCTATGGCGTTAAGATGCAAAAGGATTTGGCTGACCTGCTAGGCATCGCCAAACACAGTGTTAGTGGCTGGGTTCAACGCGATGCGATACCGGGCAACGTCATAGTTAGGTGTTGTCTTGAAACTGGCGCTGATATCAATTGGCTAGTAAGTGGTAAATTTGCAAATTCAAATTACGAGCGGGTCGGTTGCAAGTTAAAAGGCAAAGAACTTTATGATGAAATTATGACGAATGGCGGGAAAACCGTTTTACGTAGGATTCTTGATGCCTACGGCTTTAGCATGCAGAAGGAGTTAGGTGATTTGCTTGGCATTTCCTCTGGCACAATCAGCACATGGGTAAGGCGTGATTTTTTCCCGGGCGATGTAGTCGTTGCATGTGCTCTTGATACTGATGTGTCGCTTGAATGGTTAGCGACTGGTAAGGGGCAAATGCGAGCTAATAGGGAAACGGTATCATCTGGTCGCACTATTAAAAAGTCGCGGCTTGAATCTGGTGAGCTTAGGGACGCCGGAACGTGGCGCCCTGACCCCTCAATGATTCCGGCAGGTGCCGAGAATTTAGTCTTTGTTGAAGGGATAAATTCATCTTGGCTTGTCGATTGCTCTGCCTCAAACATTGCTAATGGTCGTTGGCTGATTAGCATTGACGGCGCTCTTGATGTTTTTGATGTAATCAGATTACCTGGTGGAAAAGCTAGGCTATCAAATAGGTTCGCTGAGTTTGAATGTAATTTGTCAGATATCTCTCCATTAGGGATAGTGATTTTTACTATGGAGAAGCATGTGTAATGGATGTACTAATCAGCATAGTTTCATTAGCTCTTGCTATTTATGCTATTAGCCTAATTTGTCTTAAGCCACAAAGTATTAAGGCGAAGTTTTTTAAATCTATAGGAGCGCTTTGGTATTTCTTTTTTTCATGCGGCGCTATTATTTCATCCGATTATCCAGAATTGGGAGTAGTATTACTGATCGTTGGTGCGACAGTTCTTTTCTACCCTAAAAAAGATAATGCAACCACACCTAAAATTTCTGACTCAGATAATAATAAAACCGAAAGTACGAGCCACGATGAATTCGAGGGTGCGGTATTTAGAAATCAGGTTGATTTTAGTAAACATAAGCATTTGCTAAAGATAGCTTTTACATATAAGAACTCTAACGGTTCGATTACATATAGAGAGGTCGACGTTAAAAAATTTGATGGTTTATATATTGAAGGGTATTGCTACAGCAGAAAACAATATCGAACGTTTAGAATAGATAGGATTGTTGATGGAATTACACTTCGTGATACTGGCGAGTTATTTACTACAGAAGAATGGGACGAACAATTTTATTTGACGGTTTAGTTATATGCTCATGGGTACTTTATGACTGTTAGCAAGCAGAAAAACGGTAAATGGCTCTGTGAGGTTTATCCAAATGGCCGAGAAGGGCGGCGTATACGTCGGCAATTCAATACCAAAGGCGAGGCCGAGGCGTTCGAAGCGTTTACGAAAAGTGAGAGTGAAGATAAGCCGTGGCTTGGTAAGAAAGAAGACCGACGACGCTTAAGTGAGATTATTCAGCTTTGGCATAATTTACATGGACAGGCATTGGTCGCCAGTAAGTCGCGGTTAGCAAAGCTTCAAATCGTATGTAACGGGTTGGGTGACCCGATTGCATCCCGTCTTACCGCTAAAGACTGGGCTCATTACCGTGACCGTCGGCTACGTGGCGAAATAGACAATGGCTATCATAAAGACCCCTCTAAATGGATCGCCAAACCTATAACCGTCAATCGCGAACAGCAATACCTAGAAGCGGTGTTTAATGAACTGCGACGGTTAGGAGAGTGGAGTTTACCTAATCCTCTAGATGGGGTTCGCGTATTCAAAGAAGCTGAAAAAGAAATGTCCTGGCTGACGCTCGAACAAATCCCACAACTTTTATCAGCTTGCCATCAATACGGTCATGAAGACCTTACGATGATCGCAAAAATTTGCTTGGCTACTGGTGCTCGTTGGGGTGAAGCTCAACGGCTTACGCGACCACAGCTTTCACCCTATAAATTGACCTTTACAAAGACGAAGGGAAAAAAAGAATCGAACCGTTCCGATACCAAAATGGCTATATGAGGAGCTGTCTACGCGACAAGGGAGGATGTTTAAACCCTGCTATCAGGAGTTCAAGAAAATGCTGGCGCTTACTGATATTGAGCTGATTGAGGGACAAAAAACACACGTACTTCGCCACACTTTCGGTGCGCATTTTATGATGAACGGTGGAAACATTCTTGTACTGCAAAAGATACTCGGTCACGCTAACATTCGTGAAACAATGAAATATGCGCACTTTGCTCCTGACCACTTAGAACAAGCCGTCACTCTGAATCCTTTATCATTGTCTATTGGCGACAGTTTGGCGACAGAGGTTTCATAACACTGCAATTCGCTGCAATTAAAATTAAGCTAACTAGTTGTTTTTAATAGTAAGTACATGTTTTTAATATAGTATAACTAGGAGCGTCTTAACTAAGATTTCGCTTAAGCGACATCCTGTTAAGAAGGGCTGGCCAATTGGCTGGCCCTTTTTTTATCTGTTTGCTCGTGTTTTAAGGGGTAGTAATCACCACTGCGACGCGGCGGTTCTCGGCGCGGCCCTGGGCGGTCTTGTTACTGGCTATGGGATATTTTTTTCCTAAACCCTGTGTGGTGAGATTGCTGCGCGGAATTTGTCCACCCATAGCCCATGCATCGGCCACGACATTCGCCCGTTTCAATGATAAGCCTTCGTTGTAACTGTCTTCACCATAGTTATCGGTGTGTCCATCCATACGGGCATGTGTTAGCCCTGTCGAGGCCAATTTGGCTGCCATGGTTTGGATCTGTTGCTGGCTTTCCGGGAGCAATTTGTAGTCATTTTTTGCGAACAGAATGGCATCTGATAAGCCCAGCGACCAGTCGCCGGCGGATTCAGTAAATCCATAAGATTGCATAGCGGCGACTTGCTCAGGAGTAAACTTTCCCTGAGGGGACTGGCAGCCAGTCAGTATTAGTGAGGTGAAAATCAGGGGTGCTACCAGGTGCTTTATCATATCGATATATCCTTGTTATCTCACCAGCTTTTCGGCACGCTGGTGTTTGGCCTGATACATATTGTGATCGGCCAGCTCTTGTAATTTTTCCGCAGAAGCGTGCGCAATGGTCATTGCGTAACCAATGCTTAATGTCATGGTGGTCTGATGGCCATTATGAAGATCAAACGGGAGATTAAAGATTTGTGTCAGTGCTGAGCATATCTGCTGCACTTCAGATTCCGACTGTACACCATAGAGCACCATAGCGAATTCATCGCCGCCCAGGCGGTATGCTTTATGTCGCAGCCCGCCAAATTCAGCTAACCGTTTTGCGATTTCAATCAAGACTCTATCGCCCGTCGCATGACCCCAGGTATCATTGATATATTTGAAATTATCGCCATCAAGAAATAGTAACGCCGACGTTTTTCGGGCATCGGAATTGTTCATCAACGTATTGATGCCGCTACGAAACGCTGCGCGGTTAGCCAGCCCGGTTAATGGGTCATGTAGCGCGGTACGCAGAAGCTGCGCATTTTTGGCCTGTAAACGAAGCTGCCACTCTTCCATTTCATCCAGCAGACTGTTGAAGTCGAGAGCGAAGCGGTGAAACTCTGCGATACGTTCGTCCGAAACTCGTCGGGAAAAATTGCGGTTGGAACGCACATCATGTACGACATCGGTGATATTTTTCAGTGCTTCCACTAGGCCATTGTGCAAATGGCGGGTGAGGGTAATTGCGATTCCTGATGCCAGCAGAATACAACCGGTCAGTACGGCGAGCGAAAACCAGATAAAATGGCTGATTGAACTGTCGCGAGCGGTTAAGCGTACTTCGCCAATGGTTTCGCCATTGTGACGAATCGGCTGAATGATGGGGGCAGGGAAGAGCCAGTGGCTTATGAAATTGCTGAAAGTATCGCCTGGATCCTTACGGGTGTAATGCCAGGATGCCAGAATATTTTGCTGCTTATCACGTACTTCTGCAGTTGAAAATTGCCCTTGCTGGCCCAGCGCTGCCAGTGTTTCAGTTGCTGCAGGGCCATCGGCAAAAACGACAGCTGCTTCCAGACTGTAAGTCATTGTTGCTGCTGTCAGTGCCAGGTTTTTTTGCGCGTACTGTTTCAGGGTCAGCACCGAGGTCACGGAAAGCAGCAACCAGATCAGCATCATAGTGATAAATATGCTGGTCATACTGATGTTGCGTAATGCTCTTTTAAACGTGGGGCGCTTATTAAGAGAATTATCGTTATCCATCATTTTTCTTCCGTGCGAGCATCAAGACATCCGGGTTGACCTTTACACCGCTACGCGATAAGGCATCCAGGTTTACGGCAAATCTGACGTCATTATTGTGGATGATCAGACAAAAGGCGCTACCAATAATGCACTCGGTATTTTGTTCGGCAATTAATAATAACGCCTTTGACGGATATTGTTCGGTTAATTCCATCTGGAATGTCGGTGACTCGTTGCCAAAATAAAAACCATTGCAGCCTGAAATCATCGCCTCTTGTTGAGTGTGAATGATGACAGGCAGATAAGGCAAAGATGTCGCGGCATTCTCTTGTAGGGCGGTACTAAAACGTGAAGATGAAAAGATACATAACTTTGGTGGCCCTGATAGCGCAGGCCAGCGGGTGTAACTGACAATACCGGAAACCATCATACGCACGTTTTTCGCAACGTCAGAAGGCTCCTGAGCGAGTATTGGTGCTCCCGTCAGCAGGAGAATCAGAAGTAAGAACAGTCGGTGAGAAAAACGCATTCAGGGATCCCCACCATCTTCGCTCGAAATGCATCGATATTTTTTCAGAATGCTCATTAAAATATCATTATTTCATGCGGTCGTCATCATTGTGAGAAATAAAACATAATGAGTAAAATCTTATGTTTAATTTATTTGTGGGGTTTTAATTAATTTAATCGTATTGCGCTGGCATTTTCATCAGCCCCTTTTTGCCATACTTCATGCAGTTGGCTGGCATTTTCAACATTGTTGCAGCTGGCAGGAAAGCTTTTACCGGAAAGTCCTCGGGCATAAGTAAAATCGGTCTGGCAAGTTTTCTTTTGTCCTTCGGCATATCCTTTAAGGTATAGACCGCGATCCGCCTGTGAATCGCTAAATGCATCGTCATCTTTTATGGCGCTGCCCGATATCGCATCTTCCATACCAACATCATACCAGTCGGTGCTGGTCAAGGTTGGCGCGTGAGTATAAGGATCAATCTGGCATCCGCTAACCAGTAAAGCCAACAAGGGGGCGATAAACTTTTTCATCATTTCTTTCTCCTTTTTCAAAGCATAGCGGATTGTTTTCAAAGGTGGTGTAAATTTATCTATACAGAATCAAGGGTTGAAAGCGCGAATAAATTGCTTATGTAAAGAAAAATGTACGAAATATGGATTGAAAACTTTACTTTATGTGTTATCGTTACGTCATCCTCGCTGAGGATCAACTATCGCAAACGAGCATAAACAGGATCGCCATCATGCAAAAAGACGCGCTGAATAACGTACATATTACCGACGAACAGGTTTTAATGACTCCGGCACAACTGAAGGCCGCTTTTCCATTAAGCCTGCAACAAGAAGCCCAGATTGCTGACTCGCGTAAAACCATTTCAGATATTATCGCCGGGCGCGATCCTCGTCTGCTGGTAGTATGTGGTCCTTGTTCCATTCATGATCCGGAAACTGCTCTGGAATATGCTCGTCGATTTAAAGCCCTTGCCGCAGAGGTCAGCGATAGCCTCTATCTGGTAATGCGCGTCTATTTTGAAAAACCCCGTACCACTGTCGGCTGGAAAGGGTTAATTAACGATCCCCATATGGATGGCTCTTTTGATGTAGAAGCCGGGCTGCAGATCGCGCGTAAATTGCTGCTTGAGCTGGTGAATATGGGACTGCCACTGGCGACGGAAGCGTTAGATCCGAATAGCCCGCAATACCTGGGCGATCTGTTTAGCTGGTCAGCCATTGGTGCTCGTACAACGGAATCGCAAACTCACCGTGAAATGGCCTCCGGGCTTTCCATGCCGGTTGGTTTTAAAAACGGCACCGATGGTAGTCTGGCAACGGCAATTAACGCTATGCGCGCCGCCGCCCAGCCGCACCGTTTTGTTGGCATTAACCAGGCAGGGCAGGTTGCGTTGCTACAAACTCAGGGGAATCCGGACGGGCATGTGATCCTGCGCGGTGGTAAAGCGCCGAACTATAGCCCTGCGGATGTTGCGCAATGTGAAAAAGAGATGGAACAGGCGGGACTGCGCCCGTCTCTGATGGTAGATTGCAGCCACGGTAATTCCAATAAAGATTATCGCCGTCAGCCTGCGGTGGCAGAATCCGTGGTTGCTCAAATCAAAGATGGCAATCGCTCAATTATTGGTCTGATGATCGAAAGTAATATCCACGAGGGCAATCAGTCTTCCGAGCAACCGCGCAGTGAAATGAAATACGGTGTATCCGTAACCGATGCCTGCATTAGCTGGGAAATGACCGATGCCTTGCTGCGTGAAATTCATCAGGATCTGAACGGGCAGCTGACGGCTCGCGTGGCTTAAGAGGTTTATTATGGTTGCTGAATTGACCGCATTACGCGATCAAATTGATGAAGTCGATAAAGCGCTGCTGAATTTATTAGCGAAGCGTCTGGAACTGGTTGCTGAAGTGGGAGAGGTGAAAAGCCGCTTTGGACTGCCTATTTATGTTCCGGAGCGAGAGGCATCTATGTTGGCCTCGCGTCGTGCAGAGGCGGAAGCTCTGGGTGTACCGCCAGATCTGATTGAGGATGTTTTGCGTCGGGTGATGCGTGAATCTTACTCCAGTGAAAACGACAAAGGATTTAAAACACTTTGTCCGTCACTGCGTCCGGTGGTTATCGTCGGCGGTGGCGGTCAGATGGGACGCCTGTTCGAGAAGATGCTGACCCTCTCGGGTTATCAGGTGCGGATTCTGGAGCAACATGACTGGGATCGAGCGGCTGATATTGTTGCCGATGCCGGAATGGTGATTGTTAGTGTGCCAATCCACGTTACTGAGCAAGTTATCGGCAAATTACCGCCTTTACCGAAAGATTGTATTCTGGTCGATCTGGCATCAGTGAAAAATGGGCCATTACAGGCCATGCTGGCGGCGCACGATGGCCCGGTACTGGGGGTACACCCGATGTTCGGCCCGGACAGCGGTAGCCTGGCAAAGCAAGTTGTGGTCTGGTGTGATGGACGTAAGCCGGAAGCATACCAATGGTTTCTGGAGCAAATTCAGGTCTGGGGCGCTCGGTTGCATCGTATTAGCGCTGTCGAGCACGATCAGAATATGGCGTTTATTCAGGCTCTGCGCCACTTTGCTACTTTTGCTTACGGGCTGCACCTGGCAGAAGAAAATGTTCAGCTTGAGCAACTTCTGGCGCTCTCTTCGCCGATTTACCGCCTTGAGCTGGCGATGGTCGGGCGACTGTTTGCTCAGGATCCGCAGCTTTATGCCGACATTATTATGTCGTCAGAGCGTAATCTGGCGTTAATCAAACGTTACTATAAGCGTTTCGGCGAGGCGATTGAGTTGCTGGAGCAGGGCGATAAGCAGGAGTTTATTGACAGTTTCCGCAAGGTGGAGCACTGGTTCGGCGATTACGCACAGCGTTTTCAGAGTGAAAGCCGCGTGTTATTGCGTCAGGCGAATGACAATCGCCAGTAATAATCCAGTGCCGGATGATTCACATCATCCGGCACCTTTTCATCAGGTTGGATCAACAGGCACTATGTTCTCACTTGGGTAACAGCCCAATACCTTCATTGAACGGGTGATTTCCCCTAACTCTTTCAATGCTTTTTGCATTTCCGCTGATTCAAGATTGGCCTGAATATCCAGATAAAACATCTCTTCCCATGGATTACCGTGAATCGGGCGTGATTCCAGACGGGTCATAATCAGATTGTGGTTGCGCAGTACCAGCAACGCTTCAACCAGCGCACCGGCTTGTTGCCCGGTCGCCATTAACAACGTCGTTTTCGCCGGAACCTGATCAGACACGTTAATGGCTTTACGCGCCAACACCACAAATCGGGTGAAGTTTTGTCGCTGATTTGCTTCAATACGCTCCAGTACCTGCAAACCGTACAAAGTGCCGCCAGCTTCGCTTCCCAACGCAGCAACATGCGGTGATTTTGCCTGTGCAACCTTTTCCATTGCCGCAGACGTACTTTCGGTATATTCAATCTTCCAGTGCGGATAACGATTAAGGAATTTGCTGCATTGCTGGAATGGCTGCGGATGGCTGTAGACCGTATTGATGGTGGATAAATCAGTCGTGCCGGAGACTAACAAACAATGGTCGATAGTTAACGTCATCTCGCCAACAATCGACAAGCTGGTATGTTGCAGCAGATCGTAAACGTCATTTATGGCACCGGAGCTGGTATTTTCAATCGGTACGACGGCATAGTCGGCCTGGCCGGTTTCCACCTGATTAAAAATATCGGCAAATTTGGCGCAGCCACTTTCAATGAATTGCTCAAAGTGACGGGCAGCATACTGGCGCGCCGCAAGATGGGAATAAGAACCTTTGGGGCCGAGAAAAGCGATGCGTGCTGAGTGCGGATTAATTTTATTGAGATGTTGTTGGAGCAAAGCCTGCTGAGTTAATACGGAATCTTCAATGATGAGCTGGAACAGGCGAGTAATGTAATGGGCGTCCAGATGGTGCGCTTTACCGAGCGTAATTAATCTTTCCAGTAAATCGCGTTCACGATCAATATCACGTACCGGGCGATGCGAGAGCAGTTTGGCTTTTCCCACCTCGACGGCCAGTTCGCGCCGCTCTGCGAGTAATGCTAATAATTTTTCATCCAGCGCGCTGATTTTCTCTCGCAGCGCCAGTAACGGGTTTTCCGATGTCATAGTGTTGCCTTTTTGTTATCAATAAAAAAGGCCCCCCGATTTGGGAGGCCTTATTGTTCGTCTTCGCATTCTGTTTCACACGACGAAACGCCTCCCATTCAGGGGAAGGTAAAAAAGAATGCGAAGAAAAACGGTGTGTGTTTCATGTTTGTTTCCTTAAGTGACTTTAGTACAGTACCCGTACTGTTTTCACGCTGTCAACAAAAAACGCGCCCGAAGGCGCGTTGGCGATACACTCAATATAAAGGACTACTCTTCTTCAACTTCTTCGACGAAGTTGGCGTCTTTCACCGATGTTGCGGCACGACGTGCTTCGCCTTTGTGCTGCAGTTTATTGAGCTGCCGTTCCAGCTTGTTGATCAATTCGTTAATTGCGGTGTACATATCTTCATGTTTACCACTGGCAACCAGAACGCCGTTAGGTGTATTGATTGTGGCGTCAGCAACAAACCCTTGTGGCTCTTTGGACAGAATGATATGTGGATTAATCAGATGTGTTTGCCATTTTTCCAGTTTGGCGAGACGGTCTGCGACATGTTGGCGGATGGCCGGAGTAATTTCCATTTGTTTGCTGGTAATGTTCATTGTCATAAATTTTACCTCTTGTCTTCCCGTCTTGGTGAATTCAGCATACCGTTCCTGATGTCAAAATGTGTGATGGAAATCTCATAATTTTGTCACTTTTTGTCAACGAATCTTTTTTGTGAGAAATCGCAGGAAGAGGTGTTTTTTTACTTGAGGAATATCTCAAAGCGAGCCATATTTGATGAGATCGATAGTGACTAAATCGCTTCAGTTTCACAACTAACAGAATAAAAAAACGGCAGCTCAAGGGCTGCCGTTTTGTGTTTCAGGTTTCTGTTATGTATTGCTGCTGTTTGCGGCGATGATTTTCGCTACTTTTTCAGCTTGCGCATTCATCTGCATCTGACGGTATGCATTTTCCATCAGCGGCAGCGCATCACGCGTAGCCTGGGTATCCGGGTAGTCGCGCAACATGCCTTCTACGCGGTTAACGACGGCAACCCATGCGCCACGTTCTGTATAGTACTCGGCCACGGAGTATTCATATTTCGCCAGACGATCTTTCAGGAATACCAGACGTTTGGTGGCATCGGTGGTGTACTGACTGTTTGGATAGCCGCGCACCAGTTTGGAAAAGTCACTAAACGCAGCTCGTGCATGTTGAGGATCGCGATCGCTACGGTCAACGCCAAAGAACCCTTGCAGTGCACTGTCATCGAGCGCCATATTGGTCAGGCCACGCATGTACATGACATAATCGATATTCGGATGGGTCGGGTTAAGGCGAATAAAACGATCGATGGCAGCCTGCGCTAACGGCAAATCGGCGTTTTTATAGTAGGCATAGATGAGATCCAGCTGCACCTGCTGCGAATACGGACCAAACGGATAGCGATTATCTAACGCTTCCAGTTGCGTTATTGCCTGTCTCCAGTTACCGTCCTGCAGCTTTTGTTGTGCAGTCGCGTAAATTTCATTTGGCGGATTATCAGGTACTTCTTCCTTTGACCCCGAGCAACCCGCCAAAAACAGGCTTAGTGTGGCGGCTGCCACCAGATATTTCATGCGCGTCATGACGTTTTGACTTTCCTCAAAATGTAATACGGGAGATTCTCTGTTCCTGCTCCCGGTTAAGACCAGCTACAATAGCACACTATATTAAACGGCAAAGCCGTAAAACCCCAACGATAAACGAAGAAGCAGTATATATGGCACAACGAGTACAGCTCACTGCAACGGTGTCCGAAAACCAACTCGGTCAACGCTTAGATCAGGCTTTGGCCGAAATGTTCCCGGATTATTCACGTTCGCGAATAAAAGAATGGATCCTCGACCAGCGCGTGCTGGTAAACGGCAAAGTTTGTGATAAGCCGAAAGAAAAAGTATTGGGTGGCGAGCAGGTTGCCATCAACGCTGAGATTGAAGAAGAAGCGCGTTTTGAACCGCAGGATATCCCGCTGGATATCGTCTATGAAGATGAAGATATCATCGTCATTAATAAACCGCGCGACCTGGTGGTACATCCTGGCGCGGGTAACCCGGATGGCACGGTACTGAATGCGTTGCTTCATTACTATCCGCCCATTGCCGATGTACCGCGTGCGGGCATCGTCCATCGTCTGGATAAAGACACCACTGGCCTGATGGTTGTGGCAAAAACCGTTCCGGCTCAGACGCGTTTAGTCGAATCTTTGCAAAGGCGTGAAATTACTCGTGAGTATGAAGCGGTGGCAATTGGTCATATGACCGCTGGCGGTACGGTGGATGAGCCAATCAGTCGCCACCCGACCAAACGTACCCATATGGCGGTGCATCCGATGGGCAAACCAGCGGTGACTCACTATCGCATCATGGAACACTTCCGTGTGCACACGCGTCTGCGGTTGCGTCTGGAAACTGGACGTACGCACCAGATCCGCGTGCATATGGCCCATATCACTCATCCGCTGGTGGGCGATCCGGTTTATGGTGGCCGTCCGCGTCCGCCAAAAGGTGCTTCGGAAGCGTTTATCTCCACGCTGCGTAAATTTGACCGCCAGGCGCTTCATGCAACCATGCTGCGTCTTTATCACCCGATCTCCGGTATCGAAATGGAATGGCATGCGCCTATTCCACAAGATATGGTGGAGCTGATTGAGGTGATGCGCGCCGATTTCGAAGAACATAAGGATGAAGTGGACTGGTTATGAGTAAGCTGATTGTCCCGCAGTGGCCGCTGCCAAAAGGTGTTGCGGCCTGTAGCTCCACTCGTATCGGCGGCGTGAGCTTGCCCCCGTATGACTCGCTCAACCTCGGTGCTCATTGTGGCGATAACCCGGTTCACGTTGAGGAGAATCGCAAGCGACTTTTTGCTGCGGGCAATTTGCCTTCTAAACCGGTCTGGCTTGAGCAGGTACACGGCAAAGATGTGCTTAAGCTTACTGGCGAACCTTATGCCTCAAAACGAGCAGATGCCTCTTATAGCAATACGCCCGGCACGGTTTGCGCAGTGATGACTGCCGACTGCCTCCCTGTGCTGTTTTGCAATCGAGCGGGAACGGAAGTCGCCGCCGCTCATGCTGGCTGGCGTGGACTGTGCGCAGGCGTGTTGGAAGAGACAGTTTCCTGTTTTGCTGATAATCCAGAAAATATTCTCGCCTGGTTAGGGCCGGCAATTGGTCCACGCGCGTTTGAAGTGGGGGCGGAGGTTCGCGAGGCGTTTATGGCAGTAGACGCCGAAGCGAGTACAGCTTTCATTCAGCATGGTGATAAGTATCTGGCGGACATTTATCAGCTTGCCCGGCAGCGTCTGGCGAGCGTTGGTGTTGAACAAATTTTCGGAGGCGACCGTTGTACATATACGGAAAATGAGACTTTCTTCTCTTATCGTCGCGACAAGACCACCGGTCGTATGGCAAGTTTCATTTGGCTGATATAACCTAAAGAATCAAGACGATCCGGTACGCGTGATTTTCTTTTCACATTAATCTGGTCAATAACCTTGAATAATTGAGGGATGACCTCATTTAATCTCCAGTAGCAACTTTGATCCGTTATGGGAGGAGTTATGCGTCTGGATCGTCTTACTAATAAATTCCAGCTTGCTCTTGCCGATGCCCAATCACTTGCACTCGGGCACGACAACCAATTTATCGAACCACTTCATTTAATGAGCGCCCTGCTGAATCAGGAAGGGGGGTCGGTTAGTCCTTTATTAACATCCGCTGGCATAAATGCTGGCCAGTTGCGCACAGATATCAATCAGGCATTAAATCGTTTACCGCAGGTTGAAGGTACTGGTGGTGATGTCCAGCCATCACAGGATCTGGTGCGCGTTCTTAATCTTTGCGACAAGCTGGCGCAAAAACGTGGTGATAACTTTATCTCGTCAGAACTGTTCGTTCTGGCGGCACTTGAGTCTCGCGGCACGCTGGCCGACATCCTGAAAGCAGCAGGGGCGACCACCGCCAACATTACTCAAGCGATTGAACAAATGCGTGGAGGTGAAAGCGTGAACGATCAAGGTGCTGAAGACCAACGTCAGGCTTTGAAAAAATATACCATCGATCTTACCGAACGAGCCGAACAAGGCAAACTCGATCCGGTGATTGGTCGTGATGAAGAAATTCGCCGTACCATTCAGGTGCTGCAACGTCGTACTAAAAATAACCCGGTACTGATTGGTGAACCCGGCGTCGGTAAAACTGCCATCGTTGAAGGTCTGGCGCAGCGTATTATCAACGGCGAAGTGCCGGAAGGGTTGAAAGGCCGCCGCGTACTGGCGCTGGATATGGGCGCGCTGGTGGCTGGGGCGAAATATCGCGGTGAGTTTGAAGAACGTTTAAAAGGCGTGCTTAACGATCTTGCCAAACAGGAAGGCAACGTCATCCTGTTTATCGACGAATTACATACCATGGTCGGCGCGGGTAAAGCCGATGGCGCAATGGACGCCGGAAACATGCTGAAACCGGCGCTGGCGCGTGGTGAATTGCACTGCGTAGGTGCCACGACGCTTGACGAATATCGCCAGTACATTGAAAAAGATGCTGCGCTGGAACGTCGTTTCCAGAAAGTGTTTGTTGCCGAGCCTTCTGTTGAAGATACCATTGCGATTCTGCGTGGCCTGAAAGAACGTTACGAATTGCACCACCATGTGCAAATTACTGACCCGGCAATTGTTGCAGCGGCGACGTTGTCTCATCGCTACATTGCTGACCGTCAGCTGCCGGATAAAGCCATCGACCTGATCGATGAAGCAGCATCCAGCATTCGTATGCAGATTGACTCAAAACCAGAAGAACTCGACCGACTCGATCGCCGTATCATCCAGCTCAAACTGGAACAACAGGCGTTAATGAAAGAGTCTGATGAAGCCAGTAAAAAACGTCTGGATATGCTCAACGAAGAACTGAGCGACAAAGAACGTCAGTACTCCGAGTTAGAAGAAGAGTGGAAAGCAGAGAAAGCATCGCTTTCTGGTACGCAGACCATTAAAGCGGAACTGGAACAGGCGAAAATC
>ERZ1035048.207-NODE-207-length-19119-cov-5.684589_pt1 | contig 19119 bp, 15 predicted proteins | sample MGYA00520587_ERZ1035048 | MGnify/ENA primary metagenome ERZ1035048 (study PRJEB33766, sample SAMN09781693) | gut metagenome | biome: gut microbiome | host: Homo sapiens | place: Madagascar | study: EMG produced TPA metagenomics assembly of the PRJNA485056 data set... | reverse complement strand
GCCCGTAGCGAAGAATCCGTGTAGGAATAATATCTTTTTCATATTCTAATGAATCTTTTATAAAAAGAAAAGCGCTCTGTTTGAGCGCTAAAACTATTAATTGTGAGAACTTTAAGCTTGTTTGTGATTAAGAGTCACTCATTTTCCGATGCAGAAGTGCTTGAAGATATTGTTTAGTGTTTCCTGACTACTGATCTGTCCACCAGTGATTTCGCCAAGTTCCTCCAATACGATTTTCAGGTCTTCTGCAATGATGTCGCCACTCATGCCCATATCCATCGATTCCAATACACGGGAGAGGGATTCGTTGGCACGGATGAGGGCTTCGTAGTGGCGGGCGCTGGTCACGATGACATCGTTTTCTGATATTTCAGGAATGTCGGCTGCTTCTACCAAAGCTTTCTCCAAGAGGGGGATGTTCTCGCCTGTGCGGGCGCTGATGCTCAGGATGCTAATGCTTGCTGGCGAAGACGAGGGTGAAGAGGCAAGGCTGTTCTTGTCTGCCGACTGGGCAGAATAATGGAAAGGAAGTGAGGTTGGGTCGAACGAGAGAGCATCGATCTTGTTGAATACCATCAGCAGTTTTTTGCCTTGGTTCTTTTTCTCCATCTCATCAATTTCTGATTCTGCAGGCAGTTCATCGAGGAGCCAGATGATGATGCGGGCCTCTTCCATTTTCTGGTAGGTGCGCTCGATGCCGATGTTCTCCACCACATCGTTGGTCTTGCGGATTCCTGCAGTGTCGATGAAGCGGAAGGTGATGCCGTCGATGAGGGTGGTGTCTTCTATCACGTCACGCGTGGTGCCGTGGATGTCGCTCACGATGGCTTTTTCCTCGTGGAGCAGTCGGTTGAGCAAGGTGCTCTTGCCCACATTGGTCTTGCCCACGATGGCTACAGGGACGCCCTGCTTGATGGCATTTCCCGTCTCGAAAGAGTGGGCAAGGGTATTGATGCGGCGCTCTATCTCTTCGGCAAGAGTTCGCAGGTCGCTGCGGTCGGCAAACTCCAGTTCCTCGTGGTCGCTGAAGTCGAGTTCCAGTTCAAGCAGCGAAGTCATCTTCAACAGTTTTTCGCGTAGTCGTGTCAGCTCGTTGCTGAAATGTCCCTTCAACTGGCTCATTGCCATGTGGTGGGTGGCCTTGTTGGTTGAGGCTATCAGGTCGGCCACGGCTTCAGCTTGCGACAGGTCCATCTTGCCGTTCATATAGGCACGGCGGGTGTATTCGCCTGGCTCAGCCTGTCGACAGCCCACTTCTGTGAGCCGTAGTAAAACCTGTTGAAGAATGTATCTGCTGCCGTGACAGGAAATCTCCGTGGAGTCTTCTCCCGTGTAACTGTGTGGCGCCCTGAATACGCTAACGAGCACGTCGTCAATGGTTTTTCCGTCCTTATCTTTGATTTCGCCATAATGTAGGGTATTGGCTTTCGCCCCGGTCAGAGGTTTGCCGCTGGCTGATGTGAAAACCTGGTCGGTGATGGTAATGGCGTTGTTACCGCTGAGTCGGATGATTCCGATGGCACCGCCGGCTGGGGTTGCCAGGGCGCAGATACATTCTTCTGAGTTTGTCATTTATCTATCCTTTTTACTTTTTTACCTTTTTACTTTTTTACCTTTAAACTATATTCTATCGAGCACTACTTTGATGAGGTTGTCGATGGTACTCTTGTATCCAGTATTGGCACTGAGGGCACGTCGGTTGGCGATGACCATGCAGCAGGTGAGCGCCTTGTGTCCGAGGAGCAGCGACAGTCCGGCAAGAGCCGAACTCTCCATCTCGAAGTTGTTGACACGCAGACCGTTATATTCGAACGCCTCAATCTTCGCATTCAGCTCAGGGTCAGCCAAAGGTGCACGCAGTTCTCTGCCCTGTGGACCATAGAATCCGCCACAGGCGATGGTGATTCCTCGCACCATGTCATCGACGGCAATGCGGTCGAGGAGTTCCGGATTATTGTCCACGCAGTAGGGATTGCCTATTTGGTCGTTCCATTTCACCTGTCGTTTGAATTCCTTCTCGGTGTCAAGGTCGCAGATTTCATTGCGGCGTGCATAGAAGTTGATGAGTCCGTCGAAGCCGATACTTTTCTGTGAGGCAACGAAGGTTCCGGCAGGGCAGTTGAGCTGCAAGCCTCCACAGGTGCCTATGCGCACGAGGGTGAGTGTGGTGTGTTCGGGCTTCTCGGTACGTGTCTTGAAGTCGATGTTTTTCAGAGCGTCGAGCTCGTTCACCACGATGTCAATATTGTCGCATCCTATTCCTGTGCTCTGAACGGTGATGCGTTTACCCTTATAGGTGCCGGTAATGGCATGGAATTCACGGCTTTCCACCTCGCACTCTTTCTCTTCGAAGTGGGATGCCACGAGGCTTACACGGCCAGGGTCGCCAACGAGAATCACCTTGTCGGCGAGTTGTTCAGGACGCAGATGGAGGTGGAAACAACTTCCGTCCTCATTGATAATCAATTCAGATTCTGCAAAATACTTACTCATAATCTACATGTTTTTTGTCGTTAATAACGTTGGATTGTTCTCGGTTATTACTGCAAAGATAGATAAAATCTTTTTTAATTCAAAAGCCTTTGTGCTTTTTTATATTGAAAGTTTCTTAAATAAAGGAAATAAGTGCCATTTTTAATATTATTTAGAGTGTGATATTCGTTTTTTTCTCCCTAAATGTTTACTTTTGCGTTCGATTTTGCGCGGCAAGGGCTTTCTGCAGTACCTGCTGGCGCAAGGAAACAGGTAAACCGACTAACGGAATATACAACAAAAACAGAATAGTATTATGGCAGAATCTATTGACATCCGCGAGCTCAACATCCGGATAGAACAACAAAGCCAGTTTGTCACCAATCTGGTGATGGGCATGAACAAAGTTATTGTAGGACAGAAACATCTTGTAGACTGTCTCCTAATAGGTCTTCTGAGCGATGGCCACATCCTGCTCGAAGGCGTACCTGGTCTGGCAAAGACCTTGGCCATCAAGACCCTCTCTCAGCTTATCAGCGCTGACTTCAGCCGCATTCAGTTTACTCCCGACCTGTTGCCTGCCGACGTGGTGGGTACACAGATTTATTCTCAGAAGGACGAGACCTTCCATGTGAAGAAGGGTCCAGTGTTTGCCAACTTCGTATTGGCAGATGAGATCAACCGTGCTCCTGCCAAGGTGCAGAGTGCGCTGCTCGAGGCGATGCAGGAGCATCAGGTCACCATCGGCGACGAGACTTTCCGACTGCCCAGTCCGTTCCTTGTAATGGCTACGCAGAACCCAATAGAGCAGGAGGGAACCTATCAGTTGCCCGAGGCACAGGTGGACCGTTTTCTGCTCAAGGTCATCATCGACTATCCTACACTCGAGGAAGAGAAGCTCATCATCCGTGAGAACATTGCCGGAGGTCTGCCCGAGGTACATCCCGTCACCACAGCCGACGAGATACTGAAGGCTCGCCAGATAGTGGGCGAGGTTTACATCGACGAGAAGATAGAGCAGTACATTGCCGACATCGTCTTCGCCACCCGTTATCCCGAGCGTTATGGTCTGTCCGACATCAAGGATATGATTACCTTTGGCGGCAGTCCACGTGCCAGCATCTCTCTTGCCAAGGCAGCCAGGGCTTATGCTTTCATCAAGCACCGTGGCTATGTGATTCCTGAGGATGTACGTGCCGTGGCTCACGACGTGCTCCGCCATCGTGTAGGACTCTCCTACGAGGCAGAGGCTTCCAATGTGACCAGCGAGGAAATCGTGAGCCGCATAATTAATAAGGTGGAAGTACCTTGATTTTGAGGAATAAGTAATAAATGGACACACAAGATATCTTAAAGAAAGTACGCAAGATCGAGATCAAGACTCGTGGTCTCAGCCAGAATGTCTTTGCAGGCCAGTATCACTCGGCCTTCAAGGGCAGGGGTATGGCCTTCGCCGAGGTGAGGGAGTACCAGTATGGCGACGACGTGAGAGACATCGACTGGAATGTGACCGCCCGTTTCCATCGTCCCTTTGTCAAGGTGTTCGAGGAGGAGCGCGAGCTTACCGTGATGCTGTTGGTCGACGTAAGTGGCTCGCTCGACTTCGGTACCACACGGCAGATGAAGCGCGACATGGCTACCGAGATTGCAGCCACCCTGGCCTTCAGTGCCATTCAGAACAACGATAAGATAGGTGTCATCTTCTTCTCCGACCGAATAGAGAAATACATCCCGCCCAAGAAGGGCCGCAAGCACATTCTCTACATCATCCGCGAGATGCTCGATTTTCATCCTCAGAGTCAGCGCACCGACATCGGTGTGGCTTTGGAGTACTTCACACGGGTGATGAAGCGCCATTGCACAGCCTTCGTCATCAGCGACTTCTTCGATGACAAGGACTTTCAGCATCCCCTTCAGATTGCCAATCAGAAGCACGATGTGGCTGCCATTCAGGTGTACGATACACGTGCCAAGGCGTTGCCCGACATCGGACTCCTCAAGGTGTGCGATGCTGAGACAGGTCACGAGATGTATATTGACACCAGTTCCAAGAAACTGCGTCAGGCGCATACACGCCACTGGATGATGCGCGAGCAGCTGTTACGCGAAACCTTTGCCAAGAGCAAGGTCGACTGGACGGCTGTCGCCACCAACGAAGACTTCTCACGTGCTCTGCTCAACCTGTTCATGCAGCGGGGCTGAAAAGCGGAGAAGTAAACCAATAGGGAAAAGAAAAATGACGAAACAGAAGAATATTATCATCATGATGCTTGCCTTCCTGATGCTGTTGCCAGTAGGGTCGGCAGCCCAGGAGGTGGTGCAGAAGCTCGACTCTCTGCAGATCCTGATAGGCGAGCAGACGAAGCTTCATCTCAAGGTCACCGCTGCCAAGGGTGCCAAGGTGGTGCTGCCTTCGTTCAAGCCGTCACAGATGCTCATTCCGGGCATCGAGGTGGTGGAGCAGAGCGATGCCGACACCGCCGAGCTCGACGGCGGCAGGCTACAGATAAGCCGCGACTATACGCTCACCTCTTTCGACGAGAAGGTCTACGCTGTACCAGCCCTTCAGGTCAAGGTCAACGGCAAGACCTGTCAGGGCAACCCGTTGGCGCTCAAGGTGCTCACGGTGCCTGTGGATACGGTACATCCCAACCAGTTCTATCCCCCCAAGGACGTACAGGACAATCCCTTCCTATGGGGTGAGTGGAGTCCTCTGTTCTGGCTCAGCATTCTGGTACTCTTACTCTTCGGTGTCATGCTGTGGCTCTGGCAGCGCCTCCGTCAGAACAAACCTATCGTGATTCGTATGCGCATCGTGAAGCGTGTGCCAGCCCACGAGAAGGCGCTCAGCGAGATCAATGTCATCAAGCAGCAGCACACCGAGTCGCAGGAGACCCAGAAGGAATACTACACCCGCCTCACCACCACGCTGCGCGAGTACATAGAGCAGCGCTTTGGCTTCCGTGCCATGGAGATGACCAGCGGCGAGATTATAGGGCATCTGCAGTCCGCTGGCGACCAGAAGATGATAGACGAGTTGAAACAGCTCTTCCGTACAGCCGACCTCGTGAAGTTTGCCAAGTACGAGACCTTCCTTGGCGAGAATGACGCCAATCTGGTCAATGCCATCAACTTCATCGACCAGACGAAGACCAACGAGCAGACCGTCGAGGAGAAGGTAGCTCCCGAGCTTACCGACCAGGATCGCAAGACGCGCAGTCAGCGCAAGCTCATCAAGGTTTTGCTCTGGGGTGGAGCGATTGTCATGGCAGCCATCACCGCCTACGTGATCTATGGCGCCTGCATGCTGCTGATGTAGGAGTATAGAATAAAAAAGAATAATATTATAAAAACATGGAATTTGCAAGTAAAGCATATTTTCTGTTGCTCCTGTTGCTGATACCTTATATATTATGGTATTTCCTGTACAGGAAGAAGAACGAGCCTACCATGAGGCTGAGCGACACCCGGCAGTTTGCCTATGCTCCCAAGAGCCTGCGCCAGCGCCTTGTCCATCTGCCCATGATGCTCAGATGTCTGTGCTTCGTGCTCATCGTCTGTGCGATGGCTCGTCCGCAGACCCACAACTCCTGGGACAACAAGACGGTGGAGGGCATCGACATCATGATGGCGATGGACGTTTCTACCTCTATGTTGGCAGAAGACTTGAAACCCAATCGTATGGAGGCTGCCAAGGATGTGGCTCACGAGTTTATCTCGGGCCGTCCCAACGACAACATCGGTCTTACCATCTTTGCTGGTGAGGCCTTCACCCAGTGTCCTATGACCACCGACCACGCCAGTCTGTTGCGACTGTTGCAGGACACCCGTACCGACATTACTGCCCGTGGACTCATCGGCGACGGAACGGCGGTGGGTATGGGTCTCGCCAATGCTGTCAGCCGACTGAAGGACTCTAAGTCCAAGAGCAAGGTGGTCATCCTCCTGACCGACGGCAGCAACAACACCGGTGACATTTCGCCTATGACGGCCGCCGAGATAGCCAAGAGCTTTGGCATCAGAGTCTACACCATCGGTGTGGGAACCAACAAGGTGGCTCCTTACCCTATGCCCACAGCAGCTGGCGTTCAGTACGTCAACATGCCTGTGGAGATTGACACCGAGACACTCAGGGGCATAGCCCGTACCACTGATGGCAACTTCTATCGCGCCACCAACAACGCCGAGCTGAAGCGCATCTACCACGACATCGACAAGTTGGAGAAGACGAAGATGAATGTCACCCATTTCGCCAAGCGCTACGAGGCATATCAGCCTTTTGCCCTTGCAGCCCTGTTGGTACTGCTCGCAGAGATATTGCTTCGCATCACCTGGCTCAGAAGAATCCCATAGGGAAGAAACGAGCCGAAGTTCAATTAATATTAAATGAATATGCTAAGATTTGAAGATCCAATATATTTGTGGCTGCTGTGGATGTTGCCGGTACTCGTACTGGTGAGGTTCATAGGATGGCGAAGGAGAAGGGCCAAGCTCCGAAAGTTTGGCGACCCTGAGCTGTTGAAAGCCCTTATGCCCAATGTGTCATCTTATCGCCCCACGGTGAAGTTCGGCTTGCTGCTTGAAGCCTTGGCCCTGCTCATCCTCATGGTGGCGCGTCCACAGATGGGCAGCAAGATTTCTCATGACAAGCGTCAGGGCATAGAGACCATCATCTGTCTCGACATCTCCAACTCGATGTTGGCAGAGGATGTGGCTCCTTCGCGACTCGACAAGAGCAAGATGCTGGTGGAGAACCTGGTCGACAAGTTCACCAACGACAAGATAGGTCTCATCGTCTTTGCCGGCGATGCCTTTGTGCAGTTGCCTATCACCAGCGACTACGTGTCTGCCAAGATGTTCCTGCAGAACACCACACCAGCCCTCATCCAGACCCAGGGCACCAACTTTGCTGCAGCCATCGACCTGGCCACCAAGAGCTTCACCCAACAAGACCATGTGGGACGCGCCATCATCGTCATTACCGATGGCGAGAACCATGAGCCGGGAGCCGAGGATGCTGTCAAGGCAGCCAAGGATAAAGGCATCAATGTCTTCATTCTGGGAATAGGAAGCACCAAGGGAGCCCCCATTCCTATGGGCGACGGCTCTTATCTCAAAGACCGTACGGGCAACACCGTGATGACTGCCCTCAACGAGCAGATGTGCCGACAGTTGGCTCAGGCTGGCAGTGGACAGTATATTCACGTCGACAACACCAGCGATGCGGAGCAGGCACTCAACGACGACCTCTCCAAGTTGCAGAAGGGCGAGACCGACACCGTCATCTATAGCGAGTACGACGAGCAGTTCCAGGCTGTAGGCATCCTGGTCATCCTCCTGCTCATCCTCGACATCTGTATGCTCGAGGTGAAGAATCCGCTTCTCCGCAACGTGAAGTTCTTTACACATTAAAAAATAATCGAAATGTATCTAACTTATCATATCATACCGACCCTGCGGCTGCGCAGGCTGTGCCTGCTGTTGGGGCTACTCCTCGTCAGTACAGTTGCAGCACTGGCACAGAACGACCGCACCTTCATCCGTCAGGGCAACCGCCAGTACCGGGCACGCAAGTGGACGGCTGCCGAGGTGCAGTATCGCAAGGCGATAGCCCGCAATGCCAACAATCCACAGGCGGTCTACAACTTGGGCTGTGCGCTCATGATGCAGCAGAAAGACTCGCTCGCCATGCAGCAGTTTGCCAAGTCTGCCGACTTGCAGACCACCAACAAGATACGCCGCGCCAAGAGTTTCCACAACATGGGCGTCATCATGCAGAACCATCAGGAGTTTGCCAAGGCGATAGAATGTTACAAGATGGCGCTGCGCAACAATCCTCAGGACAACGAGACCCGCTACAACCTGGCGCTCTGCAAGCATCAGCTGAAGAATCAGAAGAACCAGCAGAACCAGAACAAGAACAAGAGCGGCAACGACAAGAACAACAAGGACAAGAACAAGAAGAATAAGGATCAGAATAAGGATCAGAACAAGAACAAGGATCAGAACAGGGATCAGAACAAGCAGAAAAATAATCAAAACAAAGATAAGAACAACCAGTCACAGAAGCCCGAGCAGGACAAGATGAGCCGTGACAATGCCGAGCAGTTGCTCAATGCAGCCGTGCAGCAGGAGAAGGCCACCAAGCAGAAGATGCAGAAGGCGATGAGTCAGCCACGACGCAGGCAGTACGACAAGAACTGGTAAAACAATAAGCAAACATCATTTCATTATGAAGCAAATAGAATGGTACACATTGATGATATTCGTGATGCTGGGCCTGGCGGAGGAAGCCAAGGCGCAGCATGTGGCGGTATCTGCACCAACACATGTTGCTGCTGGCGAGAACTTCAGAGTAGCCTATACGGTCAACGCCCGTGAAGTGGAGGAGTTCCGTATGGGCAATGTGCCCGATGGACTGGAGGTGATAGCCGGACCCTACACCTCTTCGCAGTCGAGCTATCAGGTGGTCAACGGCCACACCAGCTCTTCTTCCTCTTTCACCATCACCTACACGCTCTATGCAGGCAAGGCTGGAACTTACACCATCGGTACCTCGCATGCACTGGTTTATGGCAAGAAGCTCGCAGCCCATCCTGTCAAGATCACCGTCTCGGGCCATGCTCACAACTCTGGTGGAGCACCCAGGATGCACAACGATGATGCCGATGAGCCTCGCATGCGTCAGGCGGGTTCTGCCATCTCGGGCAAAGACCTCTTCATCAAGGTCACTGCCAACAAGAAGCGTGTGCACGAACAGGAGCCTGTGCTCCTTACCTATAAGGTCTATACACAGGTCGACCTTACCCAGCTCGACGGCAAGATGCCCGATCTGAAGGGCTTCCACTCTCAGGAGGTGCCACAGCCACAGCAGAAAGTGCTTCACAACGAGGTCATCAACGGCCGTCCTTACCGTTGTGTCACCTGGAGTCAGTACGTCATGTATCCTCAGATGACGGGCAAGCTCGAGATTCCTTCCATCACCTTCAAGGGTATCGTGGTTCAGCAGAACCGCAATGTCGACCCCATCGAGGCTTTCTTCAATGGCGGCTCGGGTTATGTGGAGGTGCATAAGGCTATCAAGGCGCCTGGCATTACCATTCAGGTGGACCCGCTGCCTGCACGTCCTGCCAACTTCTCGGGTGGAGTAGGCCGCTTCAATATCTCTGCCACGCTCGACAAGAACGACGTGAAGGCTGGCGATCCCATCAACATCCGTGTGGTAGTGGGAGGTATCGGAAACCTGAAACTCCTCAAGCAGCCTGTGCTCAACCTGCCGAAAGACTTTGACCAGTATGACGCCAAGATCACCGACAAGACCAAGCTCACCCAGAACGGTGTGGAGGGCAACATGGTTTACGACTTCCTCGCTGTTCCGCGCAACCCGGGCAAGTACACCATTCCATCGGTAGAGTTCACCTACTACGACACCAAGACCAATGCCTACCGCACCATCAAGACCCAGCCCTTCACCCTCACCGTGGAGCAGGGCGACGGCTCAGACGGTTCGTCGTCGGCCAACTACAGCAATGCCGACAAGGACATTCATGCCCTGAAGTTGGGCAAGAGCAAGCTTTGCGACATCGACGATATGTTCTATGGCAGCTTTGGTTATTGGACGAGTCTGATGGTGCCTCTCATCGCCTTCATCGGTCTGCTCATCGCCTTCCGCCGCCGTGCCATCGAGAATGCCGACATCGTGAAGATGCGTTCCAACAAGGCCAACAAGATAGCCACCAAGCGACTCAAGAAGGCACGCACCCTGATGATGGCCCGCAAGCAGGGCGAGTTCTACGACGAGGTGCTCAGAGCCTTGTGGGGCTACGTCAGCTACAAGCTCAATATGCCTGTCGAACAGCTATCGCGCGAGAATATTCAGGATAAGCTGTTGGCTCACTCCGTTGATGCCGACACCATAGAGAAGTTTACCCAGGCTCTCGACGAGTGTGAGTTTGAGCGCTATGCTCCTGGCGACCCTGCCGGCAATATGAACAAGACTTTCGATTCAGCCATGACTGCTATTATGGAAATAGAGAATGCCATCAAGGCTGCCCGCAAGCAGGGCAAGAAGACTTCTGCCCGTCAGGGCGACTATACCTTCGGTGTGGTGCTGCTGCTCATCTTCATGGGCTTCAGCCTCTCTGCCTCTGCTGTTACCAAGCAGAACGCCGACACCGAGTACACCAAGGGCAACTATCAGCAGGCCATCAAGGACTATGAGGACCTGCTCAAGAACGGTGTTTCGCCCGAGGTCTACTACAATCTCGGCAATGCCTATTATCGCACCGACAACATCACCAAGGCTGTCCTGGCTTACGAGCGTGCCCATCTGCTGTCGCCCGGCGACGAGGACATCAACTTCAACCTGCAGTTTGCCCGCAGCAAGACCATCGACAAGATGTCAGCGAGATGTTCTTCGTCACCTGGTACAAGGCGCTGGTCAACTTCACCAGTGTCGACAACTGGGCCAAGACGGGCATCCTGTCCATCATCCTTGCCTTGGTATTGGTGCTGGTCTATCTCTTCGCGCCCCAGTTGCTGTTGCGCAAGGCCGGCTTCTTCGGCGGCATCCTTTTCTTTGTCGTCTTCCTCTTGAGTTCGCTCTTTGCCTATCAGCAGAAACAGATACTCGTCAACCGCACGGGTGCCATCATCGTGGCTCCTACGGTCAATGTCAAGAAGACTCCTTCCCGACAGAGCGCCGACCAGTTTGTCATTCATGAGGGAACGCGTGTCGACATCACCGACCGCTCTATGGATGGCTGGCGTGGCATCCACCTGGCAGATGGAAGAGATGGATGGATAGAAACCAAACAACTGGAGGAAATATGATGTTTGTCTCATGTCTTCTCACCGATCTCGAGGTGCTCCACTTTTTCAATGGAAGCGACAATCTGTTCATCGACCAGTTGGCGCTCGTCCTTACGTCGGGGCTCACCTGGATACCGCTTTATCTCATCCTCTTCTACATCATTGTGCGCAACAATGAGACGATGGCGCAGATTGGTCTGGCGGTAATGGGAGCACTCGTCTGTGTGGCTCTTTCCGAGGGTATCACCGATGGCGTGGTAAAACCCTTGGTGGAACGATGGCGCCCCAACAACGACCCCATCCTGAAATACTCCATTCAGGTGGTGGGCAACCTTCGTGGCAGTGGCTACAGCTTCTTCTCGGCTCATGCAGCCAACACCATGTCGATAGCGATGTTCTTCTCGCTCCTCATGAGGGGCAAGCGCCTCGCCATCGCCCTCTTCTCGTGGTCGCTGCTCAACTGCTGGACACGCCTGTATCTCGGCATGCACTATCCCTCCGACATTCTCTGCGGACTCCTCGTGGGTGCTGTCATCGGTGTCGTGTGCTACATAGGTTATCTGAAACTGTATTACAAGGTGTCACCCCACATCACTTATATCTCCGACCAGTACACCCCCACGGGTTACGACCACGACGATATCGACAAGATACTCTGCATCCTGGCTTTCACCCTGGTCTATGCCTTCTTGCGGGCGATAGTCATGGCTGGAGGAGTGTAACATTAAAATTCAATCATAATGGATACAAAACATATAAAAATTACCGATTACAATTACCCCCTTCCTGATGAGCGCATTGCCAAGTTCCCCTTGGCGCAGCGCGACCATTCCAAACTCCTTCTCTACCGTCATGGTGAGGTAGGCGAGGATGTGTTCTACCATTTGCCGGAATACCTGCCCAAGGGCGGACTGATGGTTTACAACAATACCAAGGTGATTCAGGCGCGTCTGCATTTCCGCAAGGAGACGGGTGCCCTGATAGAGGTCTTCCTCATGGAGCCTGCCGATCCTACCGACTATGAGCTCATGTTCCAGACGACTGGACATTGCTCATGGCTCTGCATGATAGGCAACCTGAAGAAGTGGAAGGAGGGCAGTCTGAAGCGCGACTTCGAGATCAAGGGGCATCAGCTTACACTCTCTGCCACCATGCGCCGTGGCGACGCCTTAGGCTCGGAGGCTGCCTCTATGGTGGCGAAGGGTGGTGGAACCAACTATTGGGTCGACTTCGACTGGGACAACACGCAGGTCTCCTTTGCCGAGATTCTCGAGACCGTGGGCGAGTTGCCTATTCCGCCTTATCTCAACCGTGCCACCGAGGAGAGCGACAAAACTACCTATCAGACGGTTTACTCGAAGATAAAGGGCAGTGTGGCTGCTCCTACTGCCGGACTTCATTTCACCGATGCCGTGTTGCAGGACATCGACCGCCATGGCATTGAGCGTGAGGAGGTTACCCTTCATGTGGGTGCTGGTACTTTCAAGCCGGTGAAGAGTCTTGAGATAGAGGGTCACCGCATGCACACCGAGTATATCGTGGTGCACCGTCATACGTTGGAGAAGCTCCTTCAGCACCATTGCGAGGTGATTGCTGTGGGTACTACGAGTGTGCGAACCATCGAGAGTCTGTACTATATGGGCGTTTATCTGCTCTCTCATCCCGAGGCGACAGAAGACGATCTACACGTCAACCAGTGGGATCCTTACGAGTTGTCGGCAGATGGCGGTTTGGTGAATGCCATTCAGCCTTCTCAGGCGATACAGGCCATCATCGACTATCTCGACCGCAATGGTCTGGAGGCTTTGCACACCAGCACGCAGATCATCATTGCCCCCGGCTATCAGTATAAGATAGTGAAGATGCTTATCACCAATTTCCATCAGCCTCAGAGTACTCTTCTCCTCCTCGTCAGTGCCTTCCTCCATGGCGACTGGAAGAAAGTGTACGACTATGCTCTGGCTCACGATTTCCGTTTCCTGAGCTATGGTGATTCTTCGTTGTTGATTCCGTAATTCATTGCGTGGTTAATGGTTAATGACTGAAGTTGAGTAAAGGAGATTTCTCTGAGCGAAACAGGGGATCATGGGAGCGAATGTGACGATTGCCACATTCGCTCCCATGTTTTTTGCATTCGCTCCCACGAATCTCTGTTTCGCTCCCATGAACGTCAGATTCGCTCTGGCAGAATCGTCTGTAATCCTTTAGTAGAGTGGGCTCTCTGCTTCTTCTCTTCTGAGGTTTCTCAGCTTCTCTCTTCTGAGAGTGAGGTAATCTCAGCTTCTTCCTCTGCCATTCCTCATTGGGCAGTGAAAGCCCCTGTTCTATTTCTGCATCTTTGGTCATATGTTTGTTGTTTAGATTTCGATTGCAAAGTTCGGCATTTTTTTTTGAATACTCGGTGCACCTCTATAACGTGCACTATTGTTAAATCCGTTAAGAAAATAAAAGGTTTTTATACACATTGGGAGGTATTTTGCCATTCTGCCGTTTTGCCACCCAATTGGAACAATCCTTATAAATGTGGACAAAAATGTGGGCAAAACCCATCCGTTCCCCCTTATTATCAATACTTTATCTCTCTTTTCTCGCGTTGTTTATATATAAATGTTGAAATGAATCGGCACGGCAGCAGTTTTGGTAGCAATAACTGTTCAAAAAGGGTAGTAATTTCTGTTTTTTCGGATTTCTGTAAAAGATGGATTTTAGCCTAAAAAGGTGGGGTGCCCATTTTTGCCCACCCCCGATTTGGGCCGCTAAAAAAGCCTGTTTTTTTGCCTCCGTTCCAAGTTCTTGGGCATGTTGCCCACATGTTTTTTCGTTTTCTTTTACATCGATTTTGTGTTTTTCTTCAAGATTTTTGCATATTTTCCCATTTTTTTGTCAAATTTTCTGCTTGAGCAAACGCAAATTGGCAGATTTAGGGAGTAATTTGCTGTGTTTTTGATGATCATCCCATGCAAATTTCGCAGAATTTTCCGACCTGTACGGTTGAAATTACCCAGCACACCCTTCTGTATGGTTGAAATTACCCTGCACGCCCTTCTGTGAACTTTTAGGCCTTCGCCTGTACTTGAAACCTGCTAACTTTAAAAGAATTATCCAGAAAAAAGAGAGAAAATGATGGCAATTTGAGAAAATAATCGTAAATTTGCAATTGTAAACCAAAGATTCTGGAAGATGGTAGAGATAAACGATAGAAGATTGCCTGTAGGCATCCAGTCTTTTGAGAAAATCAGAGAGGGTGGATACCTGTACGTTGACAAGACAGATATTATCTGGCAGCTTGCCAACAGAGAGAAAACGTATAATTACCTGAGCCGCCCACGCCGCTTTGGTAAATCTGTCCTCGTTGATACACTCGAAGCTTATTTCTTAGGCAAGAAGGAACTCTTCGAGGGACTGAAGATCATGCAGATGGAGACGGAATGGGTGAAGCGTCCTGTCATCCGGCTGGATATGAGTCGTGCAGGAGCTGCACCGGAAAGTGTGCGGAGCTATCTGGACAATGCCTTCCATCAACTTGAGTCGGAGTATGATATTGCTGTACGACAGGATAGTTCTCTTGCTGACCGTTTTGATGCTATCATTCAGACTGCATACAATAAAACAGGTTTACAAGTTGCCGTTCTCATCGACGAATACGACTCGCCTTTGCAACATTCCTGGAAAACTCCGCAGCATGAAGCATGTACTGCTGTTTATCGTGAGGTGTTTGCCATCCTCAAGGCAGATGATAAATACGAGAAGTTTGTCTTCATCACAGGTATCACCAAGTTTACGCAAATCTCTCTCTTCTCTGTACTCAACAATCTGAGCAACATCAGTTTTGAGCCAAACTATGCCGCCATTTGCGGTATTACCAAGGAAGAAGTCTTACGTGATTTCAAGCCGGAAATCAATAAATTGGCAGAATACGAAGGTTGGACTTTCGACGAAGCTGTGGCACAACTGACAGCCTACTATGATGGCTATCATTTCAGTCGCCGCAACATGGTGGATGTATTCAATCCCTTCAGTCTTATCAATGCCCTGTCAGATTCTGACCTGAAGAACTACTGGGCTTCATCAGGTGCAACCTCCATGTTGCCTAAGTTTGTGGATAATATGGAACTCAAACTACGTAATTTTGACCCTTGTACCATTCTTCGCCAAACCATCGAGACCTCTGATGTGACAGGTGGTGGAGCAGAACTGTTTCTCTATCAGTCCGGTTACCTTACGATAAAGGGTTACCAGATGGGAGTTTATATTCTGGGATTCCCTAACAGTGAGGTAAGACAAGCGCTTTATGAGACTGTGTTGCCTGCCCTGACTCTGCGAGGCAACTCTGATATCCAATCAATTCAATCAGATTTGTTGCTTGCCATTCAGCTTGGCAATCTTCCCGAAGCCATGAAATGTCTGAAAGCCCTCATTGCGGATGTGCCCTACAGCAACAAGAAGCTCGCCAGCATGGACATGGAGGAGCGTTATCGCCTGATTATGAGCACCATATTCAATGCCATCGGTTGCAGGGTGGAAGTGGAAAAGATGATTGCTACGGGCAGGATAGACATGGTGGTGGAAACCACCCAATATATCTACGTCCTGGAGTTGAAGTTGAGCGACAATGGTGGTGTGGATGCTGCAGCAGAGCAAATCAGAGCCAAGCAGTATGCCGAGCCTTTCAAGGCCGACAAGCGCAAGGTCATCGCCCTCGCCATAGAGTTGGATGATAGGGGAAAGGGTTTGGTAGATTGGAAGGAAGTTTTTTAAAGCTTTTGCCCTTCAGGGCGTGCTGGGTAATTTCAACCATACAGAAGCCCGTACTTGAAACCTGCTAACTTTAAAAGAATTATCCAGAAAAAGAGAGAAAATGATGGCAATTTGAGAAAATAATCGTAAATTTGCAATTGTAAACCAAAGATCCTGGAAGATGGTAGAGATAAACGATAGAAGATTGCCAGTAGGCATCCAGTCTTTTGAGGTAATCAGAGAGGGTGGATACCTGTATGTTGACAAGACAGATATCATCTGGCAGCTTGCCAACAGAGATAAAAAGTATAATTACCTGAGCCGCCCACGCCGCTTTGGTAAATCTGTCCTTGTTGATACACTCGAAGCTTATTTCTTAGGCAAGAAGGAACTCTTTGAGGGACTGAAGATCATGCAGATGGAGACAGAATGGGTGAAGCGTCCTGTCATCCGACTGGATATGAGTCTTGCAGGAGCTGCACCGGAAAGTGTGCGGAGCTATCTGGACAATGCCTTCCATCAACTTGAGTCGGAGTATGATATTGCTGTACGACAGGATAGTTCTCTTGCTGACCGTTTTGATGCTATCATTCAGACTGCATACAATAAAACAGGTTTACAAGTTGCCGTTCTCATCGACGAATACGACTCGCCTTTGCAACATTCCTGGAAAACTCCGCAGCATGAAGCATGTACTGCTGTTTATCGTGAGGTGTTTGCCATCCTCAAGGCAGATGATAAATACGAGAAGTTTGTCTTCATCACAGGTATCACCAAGTTTACGCAAATCTCTCTCTTCTCCGTACTCAACAATCTGAGCAACATCAGTTTTGAGCCAAAATATGCCGCCATTTGCGGTATTACCAAGGAAGAAGTCTTGCGTGATTTCAAGCTGGAAATCAATAAGCTGGCTGCAAAGAACGATTGGAACCTCGACGAGGCTGTGGCACAACTGGCAGCCTACTATGATGGTTATCATTTCTGTTATGAGAATATGGTGGATGTATTCAATCCCTTCAGTCTTATCAATGCTCTGGCAGATTCCAAACTGAAGAACTACTGGGCTTCATCAGGTGCAACCTCCATGTTGCCTAAGTTTGTGGATAATATGGAAATTCGTTTGAAGGATTTTGAAAATTGTCCGGTAGACTGCGATACATTGGAGACTTCCGACGTAACAGGTGGCGGTGCCGAGCTATTCCTCTATCAGTCGGGCTATCTTACGATAAAAGGGTATATGGATGATATCTATTTGCTTGGCATTCCAAACTATGAAGTCCGTAAGGCTCTCTATAGGATTGTTTTGCCTGCCTTGACGTTGAAAACGAATGCCCAAGTGATAACTACTCAGAATATGTTGTTGTACTCGCTGAAGCTTGGCAATCTTCCCGAAGCCATGAAATGTCTGAAAGCCCTCATTGCGGATGTGCCCTACAGCAACAAGAAGCTCGCCAGCATGGACATGGAGGAGCGTTATCGCCTGATTATGAGCACCATATTCAATGCCATCGGTTGCAGGGTGGAAGTGGAAAAGATGATTGCTACGGGCAGGATAGACATGGTGGTGGAAACCACCCAATATATCTACGTCCTGGAGTTGAAGTTGAGCGACAATGGTGGTGTGGATGCTGCAGCAGAGCAAATCAGAGCCAAGCAGTATGCCGAGCCTTTCAAGGCCGACAAGCGCAAGGTCATCGCCCTCGCCATTGAGTTGGATGATAGGGGAAAGGGTTTGGTAGATTGGAAGGAAGTTTTTTAAGGTAACGGAATTAAAAGGAAGGGACAGATAAGCTCTCACGCAGATTCCGCAGATTTTTGAAGCAACTTTCTTAGATAAATCCTTGTTGGTTTCAAAATAAAAACGTAATTTTGCATAAGATATCCTGCATTGGGCAATCTGAAAGATAGCTTTCATGGCGCTCGATAGTGCTATCTTTGCATAAGATTTTAGAAAACAAACGATAATGGAACAGGTAGAAGAAAGATATATTAGTTTGCTAACCGACTTTGGTTTCAAGCGAATTTTTGGATCGGCTCCCAATAAGGATTTGCTGATTTGTTTTCTCAACAGCTTGTTTAATGGCAAACAGGTTGTGAAGGATGTGTCGTATCTTAACCCGGAGCATGTGGGCGATGTCTACACCGACCGCAGAGCCATCTTTGATGTATATTGTGAGGGCGAAAACGGAGAGAAGTTCATCGTTGAGATGCAGAACGCTTATCAGACGTATTTCAAGGACCGCTCCCTGTTCTATTCCACATTTCCTATTCGAGAACAGGCACCCAAGGGGGATGACTGGGATTTCAAACTGAATCATGTCTATACCGTTGCGTTGCTCAATTTCAGCATGAACGACGATGCCTTCGACAAGGAAAAAATCCGCCATCATGTGCAGTTGTGCGACACAGCTACTCACAAGGTCTTTTATGACAAGCTTGAGTTCATTTATGTCGAGATTGCGAAGTTCGATAAGAAGCTGGATGAGTTGCAGACGCTTTACGAAAAGTGGCTCTATGCACTGAAGAACCTCTATAAGCTTAGTCAACGACCTAAAGAATTGTGCGACAAGGTTTTCGACCGCCTCTTCGAGGAAGCAGAGATAGCCAAGTTTTCTCCGCTGGAAATGCGGGAGTATGAAGCCAGTAAAAAGGCTTATCGTGACATTAAGAATTCCGTGGATACAGCCAAGCGCGAAGGAATCGCTGAAGGCATGGAGAAGCGAAGCCTTGAGATTGCCAGAAAGATGCTGGCAAAGGGAATGGATGCAGCGTCGGTGATGGAAATTACTGGTCTGTCGGTGGAGCAGATGCAGCAGCTGAAAGCGGATTTTAGATGATAAATATAGTCAATATAAACGGGCCTATATGCACACATTATAGTGGCATATAGGCCCGTTTAATGACTAACAGAGATTTCTCGGTAAGTCATTGAGACATCTCTGTGACTTGCCGAGATGTACTAACTTCCTTACATGCGAACCTTTTGACATGAATGCCAGTGTAATCGTTTGCACAGATATTTGCGCAAAAAATACCTTGTAATCGTACTTTGACTTTTACATTTTTTATATATTTGCAGCGAAAAAGAAAAAATAAACA
>ERZ1035048.194-NODE-194-length-19666-cov-3.921371_pt1 | contig 19666 bp, 16 predicted proteins | sample MGYA00520587_ERZ1035048 | MGnify/ENA primary metagenome ERZ1035048 (study PRJEB33766, sample SAMN09781693) | gut metagenome | biome: gut microbiome | host: Homo sapiens | place: Madagascar | study: EMG produced TPA metagenomics assembly of the PRJNA485056 data set... | reverse complement strand
TCTTCCCACCATACTGCTTAAACCATTCCAGCATACGCTGCCAGCCATCTTCTGCAGATGCGGCATGATAGCTCGGGCGATAATCAGCGTTGAATGCATGCCCGGCGTCCGGGTACACGATAATCTCTGCTTTCGCATTAGCAGCCCGCAGCGCCTGGCGCATGGTTTCAATGCTCTCCTGCGGAATGCTGTTATCCTGACCGCCATATAAGCCGAGAACCGGCGCGTTAAGATCGGTTGCGATATCAACAGGTTGTTTCGGTGAATTCAGCGACTTGTCGCCCGTCAGTTTGCCGTACCACGCCACTGCGGCTTTTAGCTGTGGATTATGCGCGGCATACAGCCAGGTGATACGTCCACCCCAGCAGAATCCGGTGATCATTAAACGATGAACATCGCCGCCGTTGCGGGAAGCCCAACTGGCGACATGATCGAGATCGGCCAGCACCTGCGAGTCAGGCACTTTTGCTACCAGACCGCTAAGCAACGTGGGGATATCGGCAAAATCATTCGGATCGCCTTCGCGGAAGTAAAGTTCAGGTGCGATAGCCAGATACCCCTCCAGCGCCAGACGGCGACAAATGTCGCGGATATGTTCATGCACGCCAAAAATTTCCTGCACTACAATGACCACTGGCAGTGGGCCATCGCTTTGCTTTGGTCTGGCATGGTAAGCAGGCATGTTATCCCCTTGTGAAGGGATAGAGGTGAAGCCCGCCACAATCGCGTCGTCCGGGGTCTGAACGATGGTCGAAGCGAGAGGCGATGCAGCAGGTGCAAATCCAGATTGTTGTGTTGTTGCCATGGTATTCTCCGTACCCTTATAAAAATGTTGCGCAATGTTAACTATAGTCAGCATGCAACAAATCACATTGCCTGAATCGGCTCATCTTTTATGCAGTCCTGCAGAATGAAGAGTGATTTATGTGATTTGCATCACTTTTGGTGGGTAAATTTATGCAACGCATTTGCGTCATGGTGATGAGTATCACGAAAAAATGTTAAACCCTTCGGTAAAGTGTCTTTTTGCTTCTTCTGACTAAACCGATTCACAGAGGAGTTGTATATGTCCAAGTCTGATGTTTTTCATCTCGGCCTCACTAAAAACGATTTACAAGGGGCTACGCTTGCCATCGTCCCTGGCGACCCGGATCGTGTGGAAAAGATCGCCGCGCTGATGGATAAGCCGGTTAAGCTGGCATCTCACCGCGAATTCACCACCTGGCGTGCAGAGCTGGATGGTAAACCTGTTATCGTCTGCTCTACCGGTATCGGCGGCCCGTCTACCTCTATTGCTGTTGAAGAGCTGGCACAGCTGGGCATTCGCACCTTCCTGCGTATCGGTACAACGGGCGCTATTCAGCCGCATATTAATGTGGGTGATGTCCTGGTTACCACGGCGTCTGTCCGTCTGGATGGCGCGAGCCTGCACTTCGCACCGCTGGAATTCCCGGCTGTCGCTGATTTCGAATGTACGACTGCGCTGGTTGAAGCTGCGAAATCCATTGGCGCGACAACTCACGTTGGCGTGACAGCTTCTTCTGATACCTTCTACCCAGGTCAGGAACGTTACGATACTTACTCTGGTCGCGTAGTTCGTCACTTTAAAGGTTCTATGGAAGAGTGGCAGGCGATGGGCGTAATGAACTATGAAATGGAATCTGCAACCCTGCTGACCATGTGTGCAAGTCAGGGCCTGCGTGCCGGTATGGTAGCGGGTGTTATCGTTAACCGCACTCAGCAAGAGATCCCGAATGCTGAGACGATGAAACAAACTGAAAGCCAAGCGGTGAAAATCGTGGTGGAAGCGGCGCGTCGTCTGCTGTAATTCTCTTCTCCTGTCTGAAGGCCGACGCGTTCGGCCTTTTGTATTTTTGCGTAGCGCCTCGCAGGAAATGCATTTCCAACTGGACGTTTGTACAGCACAATTCTATTTTGTGCGGGTAAGTTGTTGCGTCAGGAGGCGTTGTGGATTTCTCAATCATGGTTTACGCAGTTATTGCGTTGGTGGGTGTGGCAATTGGCTGGCTGTTTGCCAGTTATCAACATGCGCAGCAAAAAGCCGAGCAATTAGCTGAACGTGAAGAGATGGTCGCGGAGTTAAGCGCGGCAAAACAACAAATTACCCAAAGCGAGCACTGGCGTGCAGAGTGCGAGTTACTCAATAACGAAGTGCGCAGCCTGCAAAGTATTAACACCTCTCTGGAGGCCGATCTGCGTGAAGTAACCACGCGGATGGAAGCCGCACAGCAACATGCTGACGATAAAATTCGCCAGATGATTAACAGCGAGCAGCGCCTCAGTGAGCAGTTTGAAAACCTCGCCAACCGTATTTTTGAGCACAGCAATCGCCGGGTTGATGAGCAAAACCGTCAGAGTCTGAACAGCCTGTTGTCGCCGCTACGTGAACAACTGGACGGTTTCCGCCGTCAGGTTCAGGACAGCTTCGGTAAAGAAGCACAAGAACGCCATACCCTGACCCACGAAATTCGCAATCTCCAGCAACTCAACGCGCAAATGGCCCAGGAAGCGATCAACCTGACGCGCGCGCTGAAAGGCGACAATAAAACCCAGGGCAACTGGGGCGAGGTAGTATTGACGCGGGTGCTGGAGGCTTCCGGTCTGCGTGAAGGGTATGAATATGAAACCCAGGTCAGCATCGAAAATGACGCCCGCTCGCGGATGCAGCCGGATGTCATCGTGCGGCTGCCGCAGGGAAAAGATGTGGTGATCGACGCCAAAATGACGCTGGTCGCCTATGAACGCTATTTTAACGCCGAAGACGACTACACCCGCGAAAGCGCGCTACAGGAACATATCGCGTCGGTGCGTAACCATATCCGTTTGCTGGGACGCAAAGATTATCAACAGCTGCCGGGGCTGCGAACTCTGGATTACGTGCTGATGTTTATTCCCGTTGAACCCGCTTTTTTACTGGCGCTTGACCGCCAGCCGGAGCTGATCACCGAAGCGTTGAAAAACAATATCATGCTGGTTAGCCCGACTACGCTGCTGGTGGCGCTGCGCACTATCGCCAACCTGTGGCGTTATGAGCATCAAAGCCGCAACGCCCAGCAAATCGCCGATCGTGCCAGCAAGCTGTACGACAAGATGCGTTTGTTCATCGATGACATGTCCGCGATTGGTCAAAGCCTCGACAAAGCGCAGGATAACTATCGGCAGGCAATGAAAAAACTCTCTTCAGGGCGCGGAAATGTGCTGGCGCAGGCAGAAGCGTTTCGCGGTTTAGGAGTAGAAATTAAACGCGAGATTAATCCGGATTTGGCTGAACAGGCGGTGAGCCAGGATGAAGAGTATCGACTTCGGTCGGTTCCGGAGCAGCCGAATGATGAAGCTTATCAACGCGATGATGAATATAATCAGCAGTCGCGCTAGCCCATTGGGAGTAGTTAAGCCGGGTAGAAATCTAGGGCATCGACGCCCAATCTGTTACACTTCTGGAACAATTTTTTGATGAGCAGGCATTGAGATGGTGGATAAGTCACAAGAAACGACGCACTTTGGTTTTCAGACCGTCGCGAAGGAACAAAAAGCGGATATGGTCGCCCACGTTTTCCATTCCGTGGCATCAAAATACGATGTCATGAATGATTTGATGTCATTTGGTATTCATCGTTTGTGGAAGCGATTCACGATTGATTGCAGCGGCGTACGCCGTGGGCAGACCGTGCTGGATCTGGCTGGTGGCACCGGCGACCTGACAGCGAAATTCTCCCGCCTGGTCGGAGAAACTGGCAAAGTGGTCCTTGCTGATATCAATGAATCCATGCTCAAAATGGGCCGCGAGAAGCTGCGTAATATCGGTGTGATTGGCAACGTTGAGTATGTTCAGGCGAACGCTGAGGCGCTGCCGTTCCCGGATAACACCTTTGATTGCATCACCATTTCGTTTGGTCTGCGTAACGTCACCGACAAAGATAAAGCACTGCGTTCAATGTATCGCGTGCTGAAACCCGGCGGCCGCCTGCTGGTGCTTGAGTTCTCGAAGCCAATTATCGAGCCGCTGAGCAAAGCCTATGATGCATACTCCTTCCATGTGCTGCCGCGTATTGGCTCACTGGTCGCGAACGACGCCGACAGCTACCGTTATCTGGCAGAATCCATCCGTATGCATCCCGATCAGGATACCCTGAAAGCCATGATGCAGGATGCCGGATTCGAAAGTGTCGACTACTACAATCTGACGGCAGGGGTTGTGGCGCTGCATCGTGGTTATAAGTTCTGACAGGAGACCGGAAATGCCTTTTAAACCTTTAGTGACGGCAGGAATTGAAAGTCTGCTCAACACCTTCCTGTATCGCTCACCCGCGCTGAAAACGGCCCGCTCGCGTCTGTTGGGCAAAGTGCTGCGCGTGGAGGTAAAAGGCTTTTCGACGTCATTGATTCTGGTGTTCAGCGAACGCCAGGTTGATGTACTGGGCGAATGGGCAGGCGATGCTGACTGCACCGTTATCGCCTACGCCAGTGTGTTGCCGAAACTTCGCGATCGCCAGCAGCTTGCCGCCCTGATTCGCAGTGGTGAGCTGGAAGTGCAGGGCGATATTCAGGTGGTGCAAAACTTCGTTGCGCTGGCAGATCTGGCAGAGTTCGACCCTGCGGAACTGCTGGCCCCTTATACCGGTGATATCGCCGCTGAAGGAATCAGCAAAGCCATGCGCGGAGGCGCAAAGTTCCTGCATCACGGCATTAAGCGCCAGCAACGTTATGTGGCGGAAGCCATTACTGAAGAGTGGCGTATGGCACCCGGTCCGCTTGAAGTGGCCTGGTTTGCGGAAGAGACGGCTGCCGTCGAGCGTGCTGTTGATGCCCTGACCAAACGGCTGGAAAAACTGGAGGCTAAATGACGCCAGGTGAAGTACGGCGCCTATATTTCATCATTCGCACTTTTTTAAGCTACGGACTTGATGAACTGATCCCCAAAATGCGTATCACCCTGCCGCTACGGCTATGGCGATACTCATTATTCTGGATGCCAAATCGGCATAAAGACAAACCTTTAGGTGAGCGACTACGACTGGCCCTGCAAGAACTGGGGCCGGTATGGATCAAGTTCGGGCAAATGTTATCAACCCGCCGCGATCTTTTTCCGCCGCATATTGCCGATCAGCTGGCGTTATTGCAGGACAAAGTCGCTCCGTTTGATGGCAAGCTGGCGAAGCAGCAGATTGAAGCTGCAATGGGCGGCTTGCCGGTAGAAGCGTGGTTTGACGATTTTGAAATCAAGCCGCTGGCTTCTGCTTCTATCGCCCAGGTTCATACCGCGCGATTGAAATCGAATGGTAAAGAGGTGGTGATTAAAGTCATCCGCCCGGATATTTTGCCGGTTATTAAAGCGGATCTGAAACTTATCTACCGTCTGGCTCGCTGGGTGCCGCGTTTGCTGCCGGATGGTCGCCGTCTGCGCCCAACCGAAGTGGTGCGCGAGTACGAAAAGACATTGATTGATGAACTGAATTTGCTGCGGGAATCTGCCAACGCCATTCAGCTTCGGCGCAATTTTGAAGACAGCCCGATGCTCTACATCCCGGAAGTTTACCCTGACTATTGTAGTGAAGGGATGATGGTGATGGAGCGCATTTACGGCATTCCGGTGTCTGATGTTGCGGCGCTGGAGAAAAACGGCACTAACATGAAATTGCTGGCGGAACGCGGCGTGCAGGTGTTCTTCACTCAGGTCTTTCGCGACAGCTTTTTCCATGCCGATATGCACCCTGGCAACATCTTCGTAAGCTATGAACACCCGGAAAACCCGAAATATATCGGCATTGATTGCGGGATTGTTGGCTCGCTAAACAAAGAAGATAAACGCTATCTGGCAGAAAACTTTATCGCCTTCTTTAATCGCGACTATCGCAAAGTGGCAGAGCTACACGTCGATTCTGGCTGGGTGCCACCAGATACCAACGTTGAAGAGTTCGAATTTGCCATTCGTACGGTCTGTGAACCTATCTTTGAGAAACCGCTGGCCGAAATTTCGTTTGGACATGTACTGTTAAATCTGTTTAATACGGCGCGTCGCTTCAATATGGAAGTGCAGCCGCAACTGGTGTTACTCCAGAAAACCCTGCTCTATGTCGAAGGGGTAGGACGCCAGCTTTATCCGCAGCTCGATTTATGGAAAACAGCGAAGCCTTTCCTGGAGTCGTGGATTAAAGATCAGGTCGGTATTCCTGCGCTGGTGAGAGCATTTAAAGAAAAAGCGCCGTTCTGGGTCGAAAAAATGCCAGAACTGCCTGAACTGGTTTACGACAGTTTGCGCCAGGGCAAGTATTTACAGCACAGTGTTGATAAGATTGCCCGCGAGCTTCAGTCAAATCATGTACGTCAGGGACAATCGCGTTATTTTCTCGGAATTGGCGCTACGTTAGTATTAAGTGGCACATTCTTGTTGGTCAGCCGACCTGAATGGGGGCTGATGCCCGGCTGGTTAATGGCAGGTGGTCTGATCGCCTGGTTTGTCGGTTGGCGCAAAACACGCTGATTTTTTCATCGCTCAAGGCGGGCCGTGTAACGTATAATGCGGCTTTGTTTAATCATCATCTACCACAGAGGAACATGTATGGGTGGTATCAGTATTTGGCAGTTATTGATTATTGCCGTCATCGTTGTACTGCTTTTTGGCACCAAAAAGCTCGGCTCCATCGGTTCCGATCTTGGTGCGTCGATCAAAGGCTTTAAAAAAGCAATGAGCGATGATGAACCAAAGAAGGATAAAACCAGTCAGGATGCTGATTTTACTGCGAAAACTATCGCCGATAAGCAGGCGGATACGAATCAGGAACAGGCTAAAACAGAAGACGCGAAGCGCCACGATAAAGAGCAGGTGTAATCCGTGTTTGATATCGGTTTTAGCGAACTGCTATTGGTGTTCATCATCGGCCTCGTCGTTCTGGGGCCGCAACGACTGCCTGTGGCGGTAAAAACGGTAGCGGGCTGGATTCGCGCGTTGCGTTCACTGGCGACAACGGTGCAGAACGAACTGACCCAGGAGTTAAAACTCCAGGAGTTTCAGGACAGTCTGAAAAAGGTTGAAAAGGCGAGCCTCACTAACCTGACGCCCGAACTGAAAGCGTCGATGGATGAACTACGCCAGGCCGCGGAGTCGATGAAGCGTTCCTACGTTGCAAACGATCCTGAAAAGGCGAGCGATGAAGCGCACACCATCCATAACCCGGTGGTGAAAGATAATGAAGCTGCGCATGAGGGCGTAACGCCTGCCGCTGCACAAACGCAGGCCAGTTCGCCGGAACAGAAGCCAGAAACCACGCCAGAGCCGGTGGTAAAACCTGCTGCGGACGCTGAACCGAAAACCGCTGCACCTTCCCCTTCGTCGAGTGATAAACCGTAAACATGTCTGTAGAAGATACTCAACCGCTTATCACGCATCTGATTGAGCTGCGTAAGCGTCTGCTGAACTGCATTATCGCGGTGATCGTGATATTCCTGTGTCTGGTCTATTTCGCCAATGACATCTATCACCTGGTATCCGCGCCATTGATCAAGCAGTTGCCGCAAGGTTCAACGATGATTGCCACCGACGTGGCCTCGCCGTTCTTTACGCCGATCAAGCTGACCTTTATGGTGTCGCTGATTCTGTCAGCGCCGGTGATTCTCTATCAAGTGTGGGCATTTATCGCCCCAGCGCTGTATAAGCATGAACGTCGCCTGGTGGTGCCGCTGCTGGTTTCCAGCTCTCTGCTGTTTTATATCGGCATGGCGTTCGCCTACTTTGTGGTCTTTCCGCTGGCATTTGGCTTCCTTGCCAATACCGCGCCGGAAGGGGTGCAGGTATCCACCGACATCGCCAGCTATTTAAGCTTCGTTATGGCGCTGTTTATGGCGTTTGGTGTCTCCTTTGAAGTGCCGGTGGCAATTGTGCTGCTGTGCTGGATGGGGATTACCTCGCCAGAAGACTTACGCAAAAAACGCCCGTATGTGCTGGTTGGTGCATTCGTTGTCGGGATGTTGCTGACGCCGCCGGATGTCTTCTCGCAAACGCTGTTGGCGATCCCGATGTACTGTCTGTTTGAAATCGGTGTCTTCTTCTCACGCTTTTACGTTGGTAAAGGGCGAAATCGGGAAGAGGAAAACGACGCTGAAGCAGAAAGCGAAAAAACTGAAGAATAAATTCAACCGCCCGTCAGGGCGGTTGTCATATGGAGTACAGGATGTTTGATATCGGCGTTAATTTGACCAATTCGCAATTTGCGAAAGACCGTGATGATGTTGTAGCGCGCGCTTTTGACGCGGGAGTTAATGGGCTACTCATCACCGGCACTAACCTGCGTGAAAGCCAGCAGGCGCAAAAGCTGGCGCGTCAGTATTCGTCCTGTTGGTCAACGGCGGGCGTACATCCTCACGACAGCAGCCAGTGGCAAGCTGCGACTGAAGAAGCGATTATTGAGCTGGCCGCGCAGCCAGAAGTGGTGGCGATTGGTGAATGTGGTCTCGACTTTAACCGCAACTTTTCGACGCCGGAAGAGCAGGAACGCGCTTTTGTTGCCCAGCTACGCATTGCCGCAGATTTAAACATGCCGGTATTTATGCACTGTCGCGATGCCCACGAGCGGTTTATGACATTGCTGGAGCCGTGGCTGGATAAACTGCCTGGTGCGGTTCTTCATTGCTTTACCGGCACACGCGAAGAGATGCAGGCGTGCGTGGCGCATGGAATTTATATCGGCATTACCGGTTGGGTTTGCGATGAACGACGCGGACTGGAGCTGCGGGAACTTTTGCCGTTGATTCCGGCGGAAAAATTGCTGATCGAAACTGATGCGCCGTATCTGCTCCCGCGCGATCTCACGCCAAAGCCATCATCCCGGCGGAACGAGCCAGCCCATCTGCCCCATATTTTGCAACGTATTGCGCACTGGCGTGGAGAAGATGCCGCATGGCTGGCTGCCACCACGGATGCTAATGTCAAAACACTGTTTGGGATTGCGTTTTAGAGTTTGCGGAACTCGGTGTTCTTCACACTGTGCTTAATCTCTTTATTAATAAGATTAAGCAATAGCATGGAGCGAGCCTCACCATCGGGTTCGGTGAAAATGGCCTGAAAGCCTTCGAACGCGCCTTCGGTAATAATCACCTTATCTCCCGGATATGGGGTTGCCGGATCGACAATGTCTTTCGGTTTATATACCGATAGCTGATGAATCACCGCCGATGGGACTATCGCTGGCGACGCGCCAAAGCGCACGAAGTGACTGACACCGCGGGTCGCGTTGATAGTCGTGGTATGAATCACTTCTGGATCAAATTCCACAAACAGGTAGTTGGGAAACAATGGCTCACTGACTGCAGTACGTTTTCCACGCACGATTTTTTCCAGGGTGATCATCGGTGCCAGGCAATTCACAGCCTGTCTTTCGAGGTGTTCCTGGGCACGTTGAAGTTGCCCGCGCTTGCAGTACAGTAAATACCAGGATTGCATAATGACTCTTATCCGTTTAATCGGGGCGCAAGGATAGCAAAAGCTTTACGCTAAGTTAATTATATTCCCCGGTTTGCGTTATACCGTCAGAGTTCACGCTAATTTAACAAATTTACAGCATCGCAAAGATGAACGCCGTATAATGGGCGCAGATTAAGAGGCTACAATGGACGCCATGAAATATAACGATTTACGCGACTTCTTGACGCTGCTTGAACAGCAGGGTGAGCTAAAACGTATCACGCTCCCGGTGGATCCGCATCTGGAAATCACTGAAATTGCTGACCGCACTTTGCGTGCCGGTGGGCCTGCGCTGTTGTTCGAAAACCCTAAAGGCTACTCAATGCCGGTGCTGTGCAACCTGTTCGGTACGCCAAAGCGCGTGGCGATGGGCATGGGGCAGGAAGATGTTTCGGCGCTGCGTGAAGTTGGTAAATTATTGGCGTTTCTGAAAGAGCCGGAGCCGCCAAAAGGTTTCCGCGACCTGTTTGATAAACTGCCGCAGTTTAAGCAAGTATTGAACATGCCGACAAAGCGGCTGCGTGGTGCGCCCTGCCAACAAAAAATCGTCTCTGGCGATGACGTCGATCTCAATCGCATTCCCATTATGACCTGCTGGCCGGGAGATGCCGCGCCGCTGATTACCTGGGGGCTGACAGTGACGCGCGGCCCACATAAAGAGCGGCAGAATCTGGGCATTTATCGCCAGCAGCTGATTGGTAAAAACAAACTGATTATGCGCTGGCTGTCGCATCGCGGCGGCGCGCTGGATTATCAGGAGTGGTGTGCGGCGCATCCGGGCGAACGTTTCCCGGTTTCTGTGGCGCTGGGTGCCGATCCCGCCACGATTCTCGGTGCAGTCACCCCCGTTCCGGATACGCTTTCAGAGTATGCGTTTGCCGGATTGCTACGCGGCACCAAAACCGAAGTAGTAAAGTGTATCTCCAATGACCTTGAAGTGCCCGCCAGTGCGGAGATTGTGCTGGAAGGGTATATCGAACAAGGCGAAACTGCGCCGGAAGGGCCGTATGGCGACCACACCGGTTACTATAATGAAGTCGATAGTTTCCCGGTATTTACCGTGACGCATATTACCCAGCGTGAAGATGCGATTTACCATTCCACCTATACCGGGCGTCCGCCAGATGAGCCCGCGGTGCTGGGTGTCGCACTGAACGAAGTGTTTGTGCCGATTCTGCAAAAACAGTTCCCAGAAATTGTCGACTTTTACCTGCCGCCGGAAGGCTGTTCTTATCGTCTGGCGGTAGTGACGATCAAAAAACAGTACGCCGGACACGCGAAGCGCGTCATGATGGGCGTCTGGTCGTTCTTACGCCAGTTTATGTACACTAAATTTGTGATCGTTTGCGATGATGACGTTAACGCACGCGACTGGAACGATGTGATTTGGGCGATTACCACCCGTATGGACCCGGCGCGGGATACTGTTCTGGTAGAAAATACGCCTATTGATTATCTGGATTTTGCCTCGCCTGTCTCCGGGCTGGGTTCAAAAATGGGGCTGGATGCCACGAATAAATGGCCGGGGGAAACCCAGCGTGAATGGGGACGTCCCATCAAAAAAGATCCAGATGTTGTCGCGCATATTGACGCCATCTGGGATGAACTGGCTATTTTTAACAACGGTAAAAGCGCCTGATGCGCGTTTGTTTTGCCCTATTTATCGATCCGACAGAGAAAGCGCATGACAACCTTAAGCTGTAAAGTGACCTCGGTAGAAGCTATCACGGATACCGTATATCGTGTCCGCATCGTGCCAGACGCGGCCTTTTCTTTTCGCGCTGGTCAGTATTTGATGGTAGTGATGGATGAGCGCGACAAACGTCCGTTCTCAATGGCTTCGACGCCGGATGAAAAAGGGTTTATCGAGCTGCATATTGGCGCTTCTGAAATCAACCTTTACGCGAAAGCAGTCATGGACCGCATCCTCAAAGATCATCAAATCGTGGTCGATATTCCCCACGGAGAAGCGTGGCTGCGCGATGATGAAGAGCGTCCGATGATTTTGATTGCGGGCGGCACCGGGTTCTCTTATGCCCGCTCGATTTTGCTGACAGCGTTGGCGCGTAACCCAAACCGTGATATCACCATTTACTGGGGCGGGCGTGAAGAGCAGCATCTGTATGATCTCTGCGAGCTTGAGGCGCTTTCGTTGAAGCATCCTGGTCTGCAAGTGGTGCCGGTGGTTGAACAACCGGAAGCGGGCTGGCGTGGGCGTACTGGCACCGTGTTAACGGCGGTATTGCAGGATCACGGTACGCTGGCAGAGCATGATATCTATATTGCCGGACGTTTTGAGATGGCGAAAATTGCCCGTGACCTGTTTTGCAGTGAGCGTAATGCGCGGGAAGATCGCCTGTTTGGCGATGCGTTTGCATTTATCTGAGATATAAAAAAACCCGCCCCTGACAGGCGGGAAGAACGGCAACTAAAACTTTATTCAGTGGCATTTAGATCTATGTCGCATCCGGCATTCGGCACACGATGCCTGATGCGACGCTGGCGCGTCTTATCAGGCCTACGTTGCTGCCGGATCGGTAGACCGGATAAGGCGTTCACGCCGCATCCGGCAAGTGGTTAAACCCGCTCAAACACCGTCGCAATACCCTGACCCAGACCGATACACATCGTCGCCAGACCAAACTGAACGTCTTTGTGTTCCATCAGATTCAGCAGCGTGGTGCTGATACGCGCACCGGAACAACCCAGCGGATGACCCAGCGCGATCGCACCACCGTTGAGGTTGATCTTCTCGTCAATCTGCTCAATTAGTCCCAGATCTTTAATACATGGCAGGATCTGCGCGGCAAAGGCTTCATTCATTTCAAACACGCCGATATCACTGACAGAAAGCCCCGCTTTTTTCAGCGCCAGTTTCGAGGCCGGAACCGGGCCGTAACCCATAATCGATGGATCACAACCAACGACCGCCATCGAACGCACACGAGCGCGCGGCTTAAGACCTAATTCATGGGCGCGGCTTTCACTCATCACCAGCATGGCAGCTGCGCCATCGGAAAGTGCAGAAGATGTGCCCGCCGTTACCGTACCGTTTACTGGATCAAACGCCGGACGCAGCGTGGCGAGGGCTTCCACGGTGGTTTCCGGGCGAATCACTTCGTCGTAATTAAACTGCTTCAGGACGCCGTCGGCATCGTGACCACCAGTTGGGATGATTTCATTTTTAAATGCGGCCGACTGCGTGGCGGCCCAGGCGCGGGCGTGTGACCGCGCGGCAAAGGCATCCTGCATTTCACGGCTGATACCGTGCATACGCGCCAGCATTTCTGCCGTTAAGCCCATCATGCCCGCCGCTTTGGCGACATTGCGGCTCAGGCCGGGGTGAAAATCGACGCCGTGACTCATCGGCACATGGCCCATATGCTCCACGCCGCCAACCAGACATGCCTGCGCATCGCCAGTCATGATCATTCGTGCTGCGTCATGCAGTGCCTGCATGGATGAACCACACAAGCGATTGACGGTAACCGCCGGGACAGAGTGCGGCACTTCTGCCAGCAGCGCCGCGTTACGGGCGATGTTAAAACCCTGCTCCAGCGTCTGCTGCACACAACCCCAGTAAATATCGTCGAGGGCCGCCGCTTCCAGCGCCGGGTTACGCGCCAGCAGGCTACGCATTAAATGAGCGGAGAGATCTTCCGCACGCACGTTACGAAAAGCACCGCCCTTCGAACGGCCCATCGGGGTGCGAATTGCATCGACAATGACAACCTGTTCCATTGTGACTCCTTAAGCCGTTTTCAGGTCGCCAACCGGACGGGCTGGCTCAACTGGTGGATAGTACGGTTCGTTATGACGCGCTTTATTACGCAGACCTTCCGGCACTTCATACAGCGGGCCGAGGTGCTGATATTGCTGTGCCATATCGAGGTATTTTGCGCTACCGAGGGTGTCCAGCCAGCGGAACGCGCCGCCGTGGAACGGAGGGAAGCCCAGGCCGTAGACCAGCGCCATATCCGCTTCTGCCGGAGTGGCGATAATGCCTTCTTCCAGACAACGCACCACTTCGTTGACCATCGGGATCATCATGCGGGCGATAATCTCTTCTTCGCTGAAATCGCGCTTCGGCTGGCTCACTTCTACTAGCAGGTCGTCAACAGCGGCGTCTTCTTCTTTCTTCGGCTTACCTTTGCTGTCTTCTTTATAACGCCAGAAACCGAGGCCGTTCTTCTGACCAAAGCGGTTGGCATCAAACAGCGCGTCGATGGCATCGCGATAATCTTTCTGCATCCGCTGCGGGAAGCCTGCTGCCATCACCGCCTGAGCGTGATGCGCGGTGTCAATGCCCACGACATCCAGCAGATATGCCGGACCCATCGGCCAGCCAAACTGTTTTTCCATCACTTTGTCGATCTTACGGAAATCCGCGCCGTCGCGCAGCAACTGGCTGAAACCGGCGAAATACGGGAACAGCACGCGGTTGACGAAGAAGCCGGGGCAATCGTTAACCACAATCGGCGTTTTACCCATCTTGCTCGCCCAGGCGACGACTTTCGCAAGAGTTTCGTCGGAGCTTTTCTCGCCGCGAATAATTTCCACCAACGGCATTCGGTGGACCGGGTTAAAGAAGTGCATCCCGCAGAAGTTTTCCGGACGTTCCAGCGCGTTGGCCAGTTCGCTGATAGGAATGGTTGAAGTGTTAGACGCCAGCACGGTATCCGGGCGTACTTTCTGCTCGGTTTCTGCCAGTACGGCTTTTTTCACTTTCGGGTTTTCGACAACCGCTTCTACCACAACATCCACGCGGTCAAACCCGGCGTAGTCGAGCGTTGGGTGGATTGTAGAGATCACGCCAGCCAGTTTCAGACCATCGATCTTGCCGCGCTCAAGCTGCTTGTTCAGCAGTTTCGCGGCTTCGGTCATGCCGAGGGTTAACGACTTGTCGTTGATATCTTTCATGACAACCGGCACGCCTTTCCACGCAGACTGGTAAGCGATGCCGCCGCCCATAATGCCTGCGCCCAGCACAGCGGCCTGTTTCGGGGTTTCAACGTCTTTGGTGAGTTTCTTCGCTTTGCCTTTTACATATTGATCGTTAAGGAATATGCCGACCAGTGCGCGAGCTTCGTTGGTGTGCGCCAGCGGGACAAAACTTTTGTTTTCCAGGTTTAGAGCTTCTTCACGACCAAAACGGGCCGCAGCTTCAATGGTTTTTACTGCGGTGATGGGGGCCGGATAATGTTTCCCCGCCGTTTGTGCGACCATCCCTTTAGCGATGGTGAAGCTCATGGTAGCTTCAATCTTGCTCAGTTTTAGCGGTTCCAGCTTCGGCTGACGTTTCGCTTTCCAGTCGAGGTCGCCGTTAATGGCCTGGCGTAAAATCGCCATCGCCCCTTCAATCAGTTTTTCTGCTTTGACTACGCCATCCACCAGACCGATTTTCAGCGCCTGATCCGCGCCGACATCTTTACCGGCGGCAATGATTTCCAGCGCACTGTCAGCGCCCAGCATACGTGGCATACGTACAGAACCGCCAAAGCCCGGCATGATGCCCAGTTTGGTTTCCGGCAGACCGATGCGCAGATCCGGCGTCGCCAGACGGTAATCGGTCGCCAGCACGCATTCGCAGCCACCGCCCAGCGCATAGCCATTGACGGCAGCAATGGTCGGCACCGGCAGATCTTCCAGGCGATTAAACACGCTATTGGCAAAGTGCAGCCACTGACTTAACTGTTCTTCAGGAACGAGGAACAGGGACAAAAATTCGGTGATATCAGCACCGACGATAAAGGCTGCTTTGTTCGAACGCAGCAGCAGCCCTTTTAGATCTGATTGCTGTTCCAGCACGCCGATGGCCTCGCCGAGGCTGGCGACGGTCGCAGTGTCGAGTTTATTAACTGAACCTGGGGCATCAAATACCAGTTCGGCAATGCCATCTTCCAGCCAGTCAAGGTACAGGGTGTCGCCTTTGTAAAGCATGTCAGTCTCCTGAATCCGCAAGGTGATCTGGTCGTACCAGATGCATCGAAGTGTGTATTTTGTGTTAAAAATATGCAAATAAAAGATTAAAGAAATGCCGATCTGATCACGCTCGGCAGAAATCACGCTCTGGATGAACGATGTGCTAAGATGCGGAGACTAAAGGTCAAAAAAACAGAAGGGTAAAAAATGGAATCACTGGCCTCGCTCTATAAAAATCATATAGCTACATTGCAGGAACGAACTCGCGATGCGCTGACGCGCTTCAAGCTGGATGCGTTACTTATTCACTCCGGCGAACTGTTCAACGTTTTTCTCGACGATCATCCCTATCCGTTTAAAGTGAACCCGCAATTCAAAGCGTGGGTGCCGGTAACTCAGGTGCCAAACTGCTGGTTGCTGGTGGATGGCGTGAACAAGCCGAAACTGTGGTTTTATCTGCCGGTTGATTACTGGCACAACGTCGAACCGCTGCCGACCTCCTTCTGGACTGAAGATGTGGAAGTGATCGCGCTGCCGAAAGCCGATGGCATTGGTAGCCTGCTGCCTGCTGCGCGCGGCAATATCGGTTATATCGGTCCGGTGCCGGAGCGTGCGCTGCAACTGGGTATTGAGGCCAGCAACATCAACCCGAAAGGGGTTATCGACTACCTGCATTACTATCGCTCCTTCAAAACCGAGTACGAACTGGCCTGTATGCGTGAAGCGCAGAAAATGGCGGTCAACGGTCATCGTGCGGCAGAAGAAGCGTTCCGTTCTGGCATGAGCGAGTTCGATATCAACATTGCCTATCTGACCGCGACCGGTCATCGTGATACCGACGTACCTTACAGCAACATTGTGGCGCTTAACGAACACGCTGCGGTGCTGCATTACACCAAACTGGATCATCAGGCGCCGGAAGAGATGCGCAGCTTCCTGCTGGATGCCGGGGCCGAATATAACGGCTATGCGGCTGACCTGACCCGTACCTGGTCGGCAAAAAGCGACAACGACTACGCACAGCTGGTGAAAGACGTAAATGATGAACAACTGGCGCTGATCGCGACCATGAAAGCTGGCGTTAGCTATGTGGATTACCACATCCAGTTCCATCAGCGCATCGCCAAACTGCTGCGTAAACATCAAATCATCACCGATATGAGTGAAGAAGCGATGGTCGAAAACGATCTCACCGGACCGTTTATGCCGCACGGTATCGGCCATCCGCTGGGCCTGCAGGTGCATGACGTCGCCGGTTTTATGCAGGATGATAGCGGTACGCACCTCGCGGCACCGGCAAAATATCCGTACCTGCGCTGCACCCGTATTCTCCAGCCGGGCATGGTGTTAACCATCGAACCGGGTATCTACTTCATTGAATCGCTACTGGCACCGTGGCGTGAAGGGCAGTTCAGCAAGCACTTCAACTGGCAGAAAATTGAAGCACTGAAACCGTTCGGCGGCATTCGTATCGAAGACAACGTGGTGATCCACGAAAACAACGTGGAAAACATGACCCGGGATCTGAAACTGGCGTGATGGAAAGCTGGTTAATTCCTGCGGCACCGGTCACGGTCGTTGAAGAGATCAAAAAGAGCCGCTTCATAACGATGTTGGCGCATACCGATGGCGTTGAGGCGGCGAAAGCGTTTGTTGAATCGGTGCGGGCAGAACACCCCGATGCCCGGCACCATTGCGTGGCGTGGGTCGCGGGTGCGCCGGATGATTCTCAACAGCTGGGTTTCTCTGACGACGGGGAGCCGGCGGGAACGGCAGGTAAACCGATGCTCGCCCAGCTAATGGGCAGCGGCGTTGGGGAAATTACCGCTGTGGTGGTGCGCTACTACGGCGGCATATTGCTTGGCACCGGTGGGTTAGTGAAAGCGTATGGCGGCGGCGTGAATCAGGCGCTGCGGCAGCTAACGACCCAACGCAAGACGCCATTAACCGAATATACTTTGCAATGTGAATATAGTCAGTTAACCGGCATTGAAGCGTTGCTGGGGCAGTGTGACGGCAAAATTATCAACAGTGATTATCAGGCATTCGTTCTGCTGCGGGTGGCGCTTCCGGCGGCGAAAGTGGCTGAATTTTCCGCAAAGCTGGCGGATTTTAGCCGTGGTTCATTGCAATTGTTAGCGATTGAAGAATAATCCCCACTTCGTTTTGCAGAACTAAGGAAGCGGCAGAGATGCATTTTCGCGCCATTACCCGAATCGTTGGACTACTGGTCATCTTATTTTCAGGGACCATGATTATCCCTGGGCTGGTAGCACTCATCTACCGGGATGGAGCGGGCCGCGCTTTTACCCAGACCTTTTTTGTCGCCCTCGCCATTGGCTCTATGCTGTGGTGGCCGAACCGCAAAGAGAAGGGCGAACTTAAATCCCGTGAGGGGTTTCTGATAGTGGTGCTGTTCTGGACCGTGCTGGGTAGTGTCGGTGCGCTCCCTTTTATCTTCTCGGAAAGCCCGAACCTCACGATTACCGATGCGTTTTTTGAATCTTTCTCTGGCCTGACCACCACCGGGGCCACTACGCTGGTGGGGCTGGATTCGCTCCCTCACGCCATCCTCTTTTATCGCCAGATGCTGCAATGGTTTGGCGGGATGGGGATCATCGTGTTAGCGGTTGCGATACTGCCTATCCTCGGCGTGGGTGGGATGCAGCTCTATCGTGCAGAAATGCCCGGCCCGCTGAAAGATAACAAAATGCGCCCGCGAATTGCGGAAACGGCGAAAACCCTGTGGTTGATTTATGTCTTGCTGACCGTCGCCTGTGCGCTGGCGTTGTGGTTTGCCGGAATGGATGCCTTTGATGCCATCGGCCATAGCTTTGCGACTATCGCTATTGGCGGCTTCTCGACACATGATGCCAGTATCGGTTATTTCGATAGCCCGACTATTAACACTATCATTGCTATCTTCCTGCTGATCTCCGGCTGTAACTACGGTCTGCACTTTTCACTGTTAAGTGGGCGTAGTCTGAAGGTTTATTGGCGCGATCCGGAATTTCGCATGTTTATCGGCGTACAGTTTACGCTGGTGGTTATTTGTACCCTCGTACTGTGGTTTCATAATGTCTACAGTTCGGCGCTGATGACAATTAACCAGGCGTTTTTCCAGGTGGTATCGATGGCGACAACCGCCGGGTTTACGACAGACAGCATTGCCCGCTGGCCGCTCTTTTTGCCGGTACTGCTTTTATGTTCAGCTTTTATCGGCGGTTGTGCCGGGTCAACGGGCGGTGGCCTGAAAGTGATCCGCATCCTGCTGCTGTTTAAGCAGGGGAACCGTGAGCTGAAACGACTGGTGCATCCGAACGCCGTCTATAGCATTAAGCTGGGGAATCGCGCACTGCCGGAACGTATCCTCGAAGCCGTCTGGGGATTTTTCTCCGCCTATGCATTGGTGTTTATTGTCAGTATGCTGGCGATTATCGCCACGGGCGTGGATGACTTTTCTGCCTTTGCCTCGGTTGTTGCGACATTGAATAACCTGGGGCCAGGGCTTGGCGTGGTTGCTGATAACTTTACCAGCATGAACCCGGTGGCTAAATGGATCCTGATTGCCAACATGCTGTTTGGCCGTCTCGAGGTCTTTACATTGCTGGTGCTCTTTACCCCGACTTTCTGGCGTGAATGATGGAGTAATACGTGAAAACATTAATTCTTTTCTCAACAAGGGACGGACAAACGCGCGAGATTGCCTCCTACCTGGCTTCGGAACTGAAAGAACTGGGGATCCAGGCGGATGTCGCCAATGTGCACCGCATTGAAGAACCACAGTGGGAAAACTACGACCGTGTGGTCATTGGTGCTTCTATTCGCTATGGTCACTACCACTCTGCATTCCAGGAATTTGTCAAAAAGCATGCGACGCGGCTGAATTCGATGCCGAGCGCCTTTTACTCCGTAAACCTGGTGGCGCGTAAACCGGAGAAGCGCACTCCACAGACCAACAGCTACGCGCGGAAGTTTCTGATGAACTCGCAATGGCGTCCCGATCGCTGCGCGGTCATTGCCGGGGCGCTGCGTTACCCACGTTATCGCTGGTACGACCGTTTTATGATCAAGCTGATTATGAAGATGTCAGGCGGTGAAACGGATACGCGCAAAGAAGTTGTCTATACCGATTGGGAGCAGGTGGCGAATTTCGCCCGAGAAATCGCCCATTTAACCGACAAACCGACGCTGAAATAAGCATAAAGAATAAAAAATGCGCGGTCAGAAAATTATTTTAAATTTCCTCTTGTCAGGCCGGAATAA
>ERZ1035048.179-NODE-179-length-20688-cov-13.025008_pt1 | contig 20688 bp, 20 predicted proteins | sample MGYA00520587_ERZ1035048 | MGnify/ENA primary metagenome ERZ1035048 (study PRJEB33766, sample SAMN09781693) | gut metagenome | biome: gut microbiome | host: Homo sapiens | place: Madagascar | study: EMG produced TPA metagenomics assembly of the PRJNA485056 data... | reverse complement strand
AGAGTATCTTATAGAAGATGTCATTGAGTGTCTAACTAATTGGGAGAAGAAAGACCATGGAACAGAAAAAATATAAACAGATCAATACCAAGACACCAGAGATTCAAGAAATGATTCTCAGCTATCAGATAGGTGGCGTAGCATACGAGTTATCACAGCGTCTGGAAATATCTCCAGCTCTGGCTCTTGATCTTTTCTATCGCAGCAAGACCTGTGCCCAGCTCCACGATAAGCGCACCGGCCTGTATCTCATGAGCAATGGCTACATCGCCGATGATTTCATTTACGAGAAGCAGAAAGGGTACTAAGCCACATTTTTATATCTTTTTCTTTGAAAAAGTATAAAATAACTCGCTAAATATTTGGAAGTAACAAAATTAATTCTTATATATGCACCAAAAACAATTAAATATTATTATGTTAGGAATAAATGCACCAAAAGTTTTAGCTAAAGGCAAATACGCACAAGCAGTACGTAAAGCCGCTCTTGCATCTATCGGTGCAAAAGCAAAAAAAGACGATGCCTCAAAGACATCAAATTATCCATATAAATTTGAGTGGAATATTTAATGACCACCTATTATTGATATTTCAAAAAATCAACAAGCCTTACAACATCAACTTTTGGGAAAGGTATCGTTTTCAACACATCATAATGATGGTCATTGGTAACAATACATTTGGCATGCGCTGCGATTGCACAATCTACGAATTTATTATCATCCTTATCAGCCTCTATCAGATTGAAGTTATAAAAAGGAGTTATCATCTCTGTAAATTTGCTATTCAAAATGGTTTTAATAACATATTCTGCAGCAGCATATTCATGACATTTCCAATTTATGTAAATCCATATTATTGATTTCATCAAGTCTTTTCTGGTCAAGCACGCCCGAATCCCAAAGTTCATTCAGAGATTCATCCATTTTCTTTGAATAATAAGAATATAACAATTCCTTCAATTCTTCCAAACCTTTCTGAGAATCATCTACTTGAAACATTTGCAAGAGGTGTACTTGTGTACTATTTAAAACCGTTGCTGCCATAACCTTTATATTAAAACGTTCAACATTTTGTTGCAAATTTACATTTTTCCTTTGAAACCCCAAAAGAAATCCCCCAAAAACTTGCATAAAAAAGAAATATTTCTTATTTTTGTAGCAGATTTAAAACATAACTTGATTAAGTTCTCTTTATGCGACTTATCCAAAACATTTAAGACAGAAGCCCCCTAGCCGCCATAAGAAACCCACAAGCAACACGCCCTGAAAGGGCAGAAGCACCTAGCCCATGGTAACACCCTGGGTATAAGAGCAATCAGCCTTGCGCCCTGTAAGGGCAAAAGCTTTCAATCACCAGAATATAAGTGCGATACTATCACTGCACAATAACCGTTTTCCCTGGAACTACCTTGACAACTTATCCCTTTGATATATTTTGCTTATCATATCAAACACATCGAAAATGCTTTCAGAACTTTTCTTTTCAGAATCGCTCATTTCCTGCAATTTATCAATATTTACGATATCAGTAATCTTTACATTAGCAAGCATCGCTGCAAAAGCAATGATTGACTGAAGTTTTATATTACCTTCTAACTCTTGCAGATTTTGTTTAGCATCTTCTGTAAACTCGATTTTTTTTATAGCTTCATCATACTCAAAAACGCAGTTTCCTACACTATCAGTAACCTTTCCTCTTTTTTTTATAAACGGATATATTTTAAATCGTTTGCGATGACCTATAATAAGGTAATAATTGCATAACGATACATCTTGTATGATAGGCATTTTCTTTTGTTCTTGGCACTCTTGCTTACTATTTGACATTGACGTTGTGGCTCCTCTAACCACAACCATCTGCTCATCATCTTCACTAAACTTACTTTCAGCAAATTCAAACTCAGCCATTCCTAACGAATCTCTATCTTGTGAACTACGACTGATATGTTCAACATCCTCATGACCTTCAAAATGATACTGCCATTTTCTATTTGCATCAGGAAGTCCAAAATAATTATACAGTCCAACATTATCCAATATGATCGTTTTCTCCTTTCCTTCTACTATACGCAATCCTCTTCCTACTTGTTGCAAATATAGAGACAGCGATTTAGTGGGTCTTGCCAACTGAATAAAATTCACATCAGGACAATCAAATCCTTCCGTAAATATATCAACATTCACTAATACAGATATTTCTCCATTTTTAAATGCAGTTATCATTTCCTGACGCACATCCCTAGGAGTATCGCAGTCAATAGCCATAGCTTTAACGCCATGACTACTATATAATTCTGCAATCATAGCTGCATGACATTTATTGATAGCATAGATAATCCCCTTTCGCCCATTAGCAAACTGTAGATAAGACTCATATAGTTTCGACCTAATACGCTGGTTATTAAACGTATTATCAAGATCGGCATTAGAAAAATCACCTGTACTAACCACCTCTGATCTATCAACAAGTCTCTGAACCTCAGAATCTTGCTTGATGGAAACATAATCAAAATCAGACAAGAGGTTATTGTTTATAAACCATGAAATCTGAGGCGAAACAATCAGATATTGATATAACGAAAGAAACGATTCGTGATTCAATCGCCAAGGCGTTGCTGTCACTCCCAATTTCTTCGCATTTGGGAACAATCCAAATAGTCTGATATAGGTATCAGCAAGAGAATGATGAGCCTCATCTACGATAATATAGTCAAACTTCTGCCTGCAAACATTATAATAATTCTTATCTGTCAGTAATGACATAATACTCCCTACCTGAACTCGTTTCCAAAGATACTGCTCTCTTGCTCCTTGTATAAAACCGTGAGCTATACCAAACTTATTCAAAGTGGCAGATATCTGATCAAGCAGTTCTGTTCTATGGGCTACAATCAAGATTTTTATATCCTTATGAGCCATTTTGTAAGTATTGATGATATCATTGATAAGTGATGTGAACAGATATGTTTTACCTGTTCCTGTCGGCATCTGAAGCATGACAGAATCATACTTACTCCACGCATCAAATATCTTAGCTTTAGCTTCTATTTGATGCGGACGGAGTACCGTATTATCTTGAACAAATGAGGCAAAATCCATTATATAATATTTATATCCATCTTAATATGAAGCATAGCTCCAATGACGCGTAACAACTTAACTTTTTCTTTTGTAGAATTTGGCACAATGATCCATCTTTCACTATCTATTTGAATCTGATTATAGACCATTTTCTTACTCGTTATAAGGGGATTACCACACCAAGACAATTCCTTTTTTCTAATGTCCTCAATGCCTAATTTCCATACAACTTCAAGAAATGTTTCCAAAGCACTATTGTTGGCAATATACTCTCCATCTGGCATTTTAACCAACAATTTATCTCTACTCCTGGTTCTCTTTTCCTTTCCAGGATCCTCCACTGTATCAAAGCCTGCCCCCAATTCTATTTTTAAGCCTAAATGAAGTTGATCATTGATAGACATTAACTGAAGAAACTTTGTATCAGAATTAGATTGTGCATTCAGATACCATTCCTCACAAATAGGCTTCATATCCTTTTGATACTTCGGATAAATTTCCTTTGAAAGAAGAGGCAAATGGCACATTTCCAACTTGATTGAAGAAAATAAGTCTTCTCCAATCTCATTCAACACAGCAATCATTGTTGACGTTGCATTGTTATAACATATTACTTTCCCATTAGGGAATGTTACTCTCAAGAGTTTCTTCTTGGCTCTTGATCGTTTGACTTCTTCATCCATATTATATACAGTTTAGTTCGTGTACATCTTAATTGTATAGTTCAAAGAGATTAACTCTCCTGGCTGCATCTTAATACCATATATCTGTACCCATTTATCTCCCAAACTATGATATTCTCCCAGTCTCAAACGTAAGGCTGGCTTACCGTCTTTTTCAGTAAAGCCAATTCTTACAACATCATAATAGCCATCAATTTTACCGCCAACCATTGGTAAAAGGTATTTAATACTCATCAAGTTGAATGATGGTATTTTTTCTACGATAAACACCTTACCCTTATGCTGGGCAAAAGCTATGAAGTCGTGATCAGTCTTGCGAACTACACAAGTAAAGATGTCCTTTTCATCACTGCCAGTTGTAATAACTGGAACATGACTTTCTTCAGGCAAGACATCACGTGGATCGGTACCAAGACTACACTCCTTCACGATAAAACTTTTCCTCAATTCAGCAAGCAGCGCTTCGTTGTCTTTTTCGTATTTTTTATCTAGAGCAAGTGAGAAGATATTTTCTTCTTCGAATGGTGTATATACCTTACCTAGCACTTGTCTGAAATGAGTTTCAACATATTCTTTCACATTTACAGATGGAAGCGGACGCATTGCATAGAAATAAAAGTCCTGCTGAAGCCAGTTTCGTATCTCTATACAGAATTTGGCTCTGATATTCTCCTTCCATAAATCCTGCTCTCCCTTGTTGTTTCTTGCATAAAGCGAAAGTACGAACAAAAAGTTAACGTCATAATGGAACAGAAGCAGAGTATCACGATCAAACAACCTATTTTGAAAATGCTTCGACATATATCGATTGTTCTTTCTGTCGGTTTCCTTGATACCGTCTATGGCATAGCGATACTTTTCATCCATTGTAGCTGAGATGAAGAAGTTAGGAATAATGTTATAACCTTCTGTTTTATCATCACGAAGCTTAATGCCGGATGCAGGCTTTTTGCCGCTGTTGAAGATATCCAGGTTCCACTGTATCACGTTTCTCGCATAGGTGTATTGCTTATAAATGGACTCCTTCCCGAGTTCGTTGCCCATCTTATAATATTTGCTGTCACCAATATAATAAGTATTACTTGATTGGTCATTAATCAAGCTCTTCGCCGTAAAGAGATGGTCCACAATCTTACCATCCTCCTGTTTCTTTTCCATTCCGTCAGGAAGTGGATTATCACCCACTAAGGCATCAATAATCGCTTCAAACACGATATGGAAACTCTTGACAAGCAGATACTCTTTCTGACTAGTACTTACAAATATCTGATGTGACTTATCAAAGAATGCATAACAGAGCTTCCAAAGCTGCAACGCTTTGTCTGAGAAATACTTATACTTAATTTGATTCAAGCGTACTTTGCCATATCCGTTTCTGTATTTCTCAAACAGCTTGCCCTTTATCAAGTCGAAATTACAGTTTATGTCTTTAGGAAATCCGTATGTATCACCTATATAATTGAGAATCGAGAAGAAGATAACAAGCAGTTCTTCATCAAAGTTAATCTTACGTTTCTTGTTAACTGGATTTAAATAGATAGCATTCCCATCTTGTATAATAGCAGAAGTAGTGCTGATGGTACGGGTCCAGTTAATCTTATTCAAGCCTGAATGGAGATTCTTCAACACGAAGAAGAAGAAACTCTTATTGTCCTTATTGAACTGGATCAGCGACAAAAGAATATCAAGAAACGTATTGCTCTTTCGTTTACTGCTACCACCCACCTGATTGATCATCTTCTGATATACGATGGTAGAGTCGTTGCTCTTGTCGTTCTTATACACTACAATTGCTCTGTATATCCATACAGCAAAACCATACAGAAAATCACGCTCCTCTTTTGTCAGTTTCTCTTGACCTTCAGGACTGATAATCTCGTATGGCAGGTACTTGCCAAAAGCAAGTTCCTTGCCATCAACATCACGCAACAACACTTTAGGAAGAATAAATACACAGTCACCTAATAGGGCATTATAATAATACCCTACATAATGAATGGACACTTTGCCCTCTATGTTCTCCATTGCATCGATGCCGTATAAAACATCGTGCACGTCAGATACATTGTATTGATATTCTTCTATCAGGATTCTCATTTTTCTACTTTTTAAAAGATTATTTGTAGATAAGAGTTTTATTCATATTGCACTTTCAGTTGCAAGTCTAAGCGGCTATCTAACAACATCACCATTCTATACATAGTAATGACGTTAATTCCTTTAACTATAAAGCAATCGCCTTCTTGAATATAACTGAAAGTTGGGTCATTCAATATCGCCTCATATTTACTCTTTGTTACCAAAGGCGTATGACGACGATGATAATTCATTTCAGCCGCAATTTTCTCAACCTGATCAATTCCGATTTTAGAAAGTACCTTACGATAGGTTTCAAACTTATTATCCTCGTTTATCTCGGTTCCGTCAGGGAATGTAACAACAAACACCTTAGGTGTTCTAGGGAGTTTTTTATCGCCCTCAGTTTCAAATCCCTCTTCGCTGTTGTCTTCATCAGCTTCAGAATCAGGATCTAATTTTAAGTTACTCAGGAATTTTACGATTTTCTTCTCATTCACTTTGACCTGATTGTTTTCTACAGAGTAAAACTTGTCAAATGAGAGTTTTTCTCCATCCTCATCTTTAAAGGTATCTCCTTCAAATTCCGTATCTTTAAACACATCATTCCAAAGATAGAAGATAACCTTGCTGACAAATTTATCGGCACTTATCACGCCATCATTAGCCTTGCAGAAGAAGTAGCCCAACTTCTTGTCTTCTGAGTAGGTTGCATGGTAAACTTTGTCGTTAATAGCCTCAAGGAATTTCCACCAATCATACTTGGCTCCGTTCACTTCTATCACCCAGTTCTTTCCAGCATTGCTAATTGGCACATAATACCAATCCCAACGACGCTTGAAAGCAGAATCTATAGGGAAGAGAGACTGGTCACTGGTATTCATGGTTGCCCAGATATAAAAGTTGCTAGGAAGTAAAAGTTCATCACCAGCCAATACTTGTGCTACAATATCCTTACCACCTTTAAACAGAGCGTTAATCTTCTCCTTATTCTTGATTTCTAACCCTGAGAACTCTTTTTCAAGCAGCTTTTTTAGGTCAGAATCTGCCTTGATAGGATATTCAGAGAATCCTTCATCTCCACGATCAAGCAGCTGGAAGAGATCGCCAAATATCTGGGCGCAGTTGCCTCGGTTAATCTCTTCAATAACCAAATATTCATCCAACGGCTCTTCGTTCTCTAGCGCAGCACTATATTTTCTCCAAGCCTCAACGTAAGCCTGCAAGAAGGCCTGGCTCACAAACTCGTAGACGATTTTGTCTTCTTTCATTTCCTTGCCATCCTTGTCCTTTACAGGAACAGCTTCAGTACCAATAACAGTTGTTACCGGCACAGACTTAGTGGTAGGCTTATATGCGCCTACAAAAGTGGAATAATCCGTATCAGGATGGAACGTTGTTCTGATAACATCCTTTCCAGCAGTAAGCTCGTTTATAGCATGGCTTTTACCAGTACCAGGGGCACCGTAGAAGATTTGCTGGAGAGGTTCAGATTTACTATTTTTCTTCAAACTTTCTTTCATAGATAATATTTTACTATCGTCAAATTCTATCGTATTGAAATCACTTTTAGGTAAAATCGCCAATATATTCTTATCAGCGCCAACGCCCAAAGTTAAATAATAAGTTCCATTAGGCAGATCAACTCCATCAATATTTACATGATAGAAATCCGTCATATTTGGAGAATCTGCCCTTTTAGCCCTAGCGCCTTCAAAGGAGATATTAAGAATATCGTTCCTGCCTTTATCATAGACATTTACTCCATATTTTTTATCTCCTTGTTCGAAATCTTTAAGCCTATCTATATTGATAATTTCTGCTAATCCTTTCTTTACAAGCAAAACTACCCTATGGTATTTTTTTACTGTAAAGCATAAATCACATACTTTATCTTTTTCTATTTGACTAATAATAATTTCATCGCCTGGAGTAACATTATAGTCCCGGTAAATCTCTCCCATTTGGTTGATTCTAAACTCTCTATAATTAGAAGACTTTAGAATATATCTTTTACGTGTCAATGCATCATATATAGAAACACCTTCCCCAGGTGGAAATATACCAGACATATCAAAATCCGTACCCACGAGCATATAACACTCGTGGGTATTACCTAGTCCCAATTCCGTACTATTGGGTCTATGCGTATATTGTGTTATTTTTACCAATCCCATTATTATAGATATTTTTTTAAGACTTTTGCTATACCTTTAGCCATAAGACAAGGGACAGCATTTCCTATCTGCATATATGTTTTAAGATAAGGTCCAAGAAACAAATAGTCATCAGGAAACGATTGACATCTTGCGGCCTCTCTCGGGGTTATTGCCCTAATTTGATATGGATGTATATGTGAATGACAATCCATTCTAAGATGAGCCGTTATCGTTCTCGAAGGCTTATCAGCAACTAGTTTAAAATACTTATCTTTGAAACAATGCAACCTATTACTATAGGGCATTATGCCAGATATCTTTGGGTCAGAAGCATCGTCTCCCTGATTAAGTAGACGATAAATTTCGTAATTTATGTCATTTACGTAACGAGCTTTGTGATTAAACAGAACTGGGATGCTGCGCCCCTCATTTATTAACTTAAGATACTCGCTTTCATTTCCAGAATAAGAATTTACATCGATTTTCTTACCAGTAAGTTCATCGTCCTTCTCATTCATATTTTTTATCCTAGGAGCATCCAATGGCTTTATATATTCCAATGCATCACGCAACAGATAATGAGGCTTATCCTCATTAGCCTTACAGATTTCTTCAAATATAGCTTTAGGAGTTATATCTTTTTTTTCTGCAACATCATTTCTGATAGCTATATATATTAATCGTTCTCTACTTTGAGCAACAGAGAAATCTAAAGAATTTAGGAGTTTATAAGATACAGCATAACTATAAGTAACCCCATTCTTTTTTTCTTTGATGCTTTCGTAGTCTTCTACAACTTGGTCAGCAACCTTCAGCATTCCTCTAACATTCTCCATCACAACAAATTTCGGTAAGATTTTCTTTACGCATTCAATATAATACTTATATAACTCATTGCGTGGATCATCTATAATTCGTTGCTGATTAGCACTACTAAACCCCTGACAAGGAGGTCCTCCAACAACGACATCTACATCTTCGTCTATATAATTCTGTACGTTATCAACAATTTTGCGGATATCATCTTTAACAACCTTATCAACAGGAACTTCAGGATGATTATATCTATATGTTCTTACGCAAACATCTTCAAAATCATTAGCAAAACAGACTCTAAAGCCTGCTTGAGTAAAGCCGCAACTCAAACCACCTGCACCTGCGAAAAAGTCAGCAAATGTCGGTCTAAGTTCCTTCTTGAATTCGTCTTGAATTTGCTTACGTTTTTTATCATTCAACTTGTCTAGCTGGTTACCAAATATTTTTTGGTTGGTAATATAAAACGAAACACAGTTTATAAACCTAGCATAAAGATCTTTTGCTATATTTTTTAAGATAGGCAAATCTTCATCTGTATCGATGACTCCCATATCTTTTAGTTCGGATATGATAGTCTCCGATATAGAAGCAGATGGAATTGATGCTTTATTTTTTTCAGCAATCACTTCTACTATCCTTATATACACAAGAATCTTTTCTAATATTTCATCCTTGTTATTGGTATTTTTAATTGAAGAAAATATCATATAACTAATTTATCTAAATTTATTTTAACCGACTTAGCTAAAGCCTCTGCAAACAAAGGTGGGACAGCATTGCCTATTTGCTTATATTTTTCACCTCTTGACCCTGCAAAAACAAAGTCGTCTGGGAATGACTGTATTCTTGCCGCCTCACGAACCGTAAATGATCTAGCTTGTTTCTCATCTGGGTGAATAAATTGAAAACCATCCTTATGAATATGAGCCAAAATCGTTTTAGATGGCATATCCCACCATTGTACAACATAACTATTGTCAAATACACGAGCATGTTCATGTTCGTATTGAGGCATATTCTTACGCAACTGTCCAAATGTCCAATGATTATGAATCATTACCGTAAAACGTTCTCTGTCCAAAGCGTTGTGTCGACGAGCAATATGGTCCATTAAAGGATAAACTCCCTTTTTGCCTATTCTTCTCAAGAAGGCATTATCACAAGGATAATCAAAATTCTCCGTAGATGCATCGTTACCCGGCTCTACAGCAGGCAAATCACCTATTGCCTGCTTTACATCCACAAACTTTTTCCGTCCCTCACGCTCCTCTAACGGAGTTTCAGGATTCCAATGAGTTTTTATAACATCATTATAGAGTTTGGTCACGGAAGTTTTGTCTATGTCTTTTCTTACCCCCATTATTATAACCCTTTTTCGCATTTGCGGTACCCCGTAATCTGCAGTATTATGGATTAAAACCGTAGGATCGCTTATGACATCATATTTGTTCCCTAGAGCCTGAATAATTCTGGGGAATATATGATTGCCATTAACTTTTGCAGACAACACCCCAGTTACGTTTTCGAACACAAAAAACTTCGGAGAGTAATATTCTAATATTTCTACATACTTCTCAAATAAAAAGTTTCTTGGATCTGTAGCCATTCCTTTACCATCACGTACGCGACCTGCCGTAGAATAGGCCTGGCAAGGAGGACCTCCAATAATAACATCAACAGTTCTTCCTGCTACTGCTTCATCAATCTTATTAATAATATCAGGGGCAGTTATATCATGCTCTATTACTTCTTTATCTATATTTTTATAACCATAATAGCACATTCTAGCTCTTAAAGTTTCACATGCCCAATGGTTAATTTCGATATGGGCTAAAGCCTTAAAGCCTACTCTATAAAACCCTTCAGAAAGACCACCGCAACCAGCAAATAAATCTATAAAGGTATATTTTCTATTAGCCATTGTTTTCTTTCACATTTAAATTTTATTACCAACAGATACGTTAACCTTGATAACCAAGTTCTTCTGCCTTTTCAACTATTTTCAAAGCAAACTGAGCTTGTTTTAATGTTTTAAATGCACGATTACGTGAACGCATTGTACCAAAGTTAAAAGCTGCCTTACGCTCCAATGGGCTAAGTAAATCTCTAGACTTTGCCCAATTTGCTAATCCAAACCAATAATTTGAATCTATTGCTTCAGCTTCCTTGATGCGATTCTGTTGCGCCTCATTAAGGTAGCTTCCATCTTCATTCGTTTCCGATTGCATCAATTCGCTACCAAACTTTTCATATTCACCTAATTTCAATTTTAATCTGTTCCAACATTCAGGCTTTTTACTCCATTCTCCAACATTAGAAGACTGGTTACCTGTAGTAGAAGTTCCCGTCAGATGATTCCAAACCATCGGAAGAAGTTCCTCAATTTTGTCTATGACTTCTTGCTGAACCATTTGGTTTTCCCAAATATAAGTCAAATCAAGACTCTTATCAGACAAGAGAGATATACAAGCCATCAAATACGTGTTCATATTGGCTTTATAACCACCCAATTTCTTTGACTTTACAATAGAGTCAATAGTATCAAACAGAATTCCTTTAGCTATGATATGCTTGTAATAGCTGGCAGTTACCATAGGACGCTCTCTCTTGACGTCTGCAACAAACAAAGAATAGTTCTTCTCTGCTCCACGACAAACATTATATGGTTGCATGTTCCAAGATGCCTCATACTTAGCAATGTCTGTCTTGGTAATCTTTTGATTCTTTGGATATTCTGTCTTAAAGGACTTCTCGTTATAACCACTCAACTGTGCCAACTGGTCGAGATACTGTCCACGAGTACGCTCAAAATACCATTTACAGATAGGCTTATTATTACCATTTGGAACCCATTCTGAGCGACTGAATTTCTCCAAATCTACAAGATAAGGCTCATTGGCAGAGAAATCAGAATTCTTAATTGCAGTCTGACTGTTAGCAGACGTAGAAATCGCTTTAACTATTTCATCACAATTTTCAACATCACGAATGACGCTGATTTTCATCGGAACATACACCTTCTGCATCTCCACTTCCCTATCAGACAAACTAGCTGCTATAGAAGCCGTAGTCTGACCTCCATTCACTATTTGCCAATCATATAAGCGAGTGATGTAAAGACCACCATCTTCTTCCTTTATTTCTATATCTTTTGCCGTAGTAGAAATACCATTATTGTAAGAGAAGAACATATCAGGTTCTTCACGCAAAGTCTTACGGATACCTTTATTCACCTTACCCTTGAACTGAAGGAAAGTACGAACATTCTTCTCCAACAGAATCTGCTGGTATTTTCTATAAATCTTTGCCAAAGTAGTACCTGGAATAATTGCCATATACGCATCTACGTATGGATTTTCCTCACTCATCTTTAAGCATTGAAGTTCGGTATTATACTCTGTTGGGAAATCAATCTCTACCTTTTCTTTACCTGCACGGATATTATGCTGCTGGAATACTCGTTGCATATCCCAGACATTGTATTCAATGATAAAATCGTCTTCACTAGACTCTACAGAATCCGGCACACAAGATGGATCAGTCAATCCATCAGTGATAACATAAATGCGAAGCTGATTAATGGCACCTTTAGTACTTTGTACCAGCTTGGCTACTTCTACTATTTCATCATTCTTCTCGATATTAGCAGACTTAAAGAGCGTACCATTCATTGCCTCACGATAGAACGACATAAGATAACTAAAACCTTGCTGGATCTTGCTATTATTTACCTTACCCAACAAAGAATCTGCTTTTACCAAATAAAAGAGATCCAAAGATTCTGCCTCATCATTATAATCATAAGCAGTAATCCTTGCTCTAGTTTTTTGGAAAGAACATATCTCAGGATTGTTAACTTCACCATTATCTTCCAAATACTCCAAGATAGCATTAGCCAATTCCTGGTCATAATCAGTGTTACCCATTTCTACAGCAACATTGATATTATCTAAAAACTCTTGTGCAAACTCTTTAATGTCCATAGCTCCGTTATTTTAGGTTATTTTAATCATTCACCTTCACTTTTACGCAGAATATCCTTATCAACTTCCTGGATAAAGTCGACAAACGAGATACCTAACACCTGGCAAATATGATGAAGTTCTATTATATCAAGACGACGATCACAAGTCTCAATTCTGCTAACGAAAGTCTGATTAACTTTCAGTAATTCAGCTAGTTGAACTTGTGTAACCCCCATTTTTTCACGCTTACCTCGTAAGCGTCCTATAACTTGATGATATAAATGTGAATGAATGCTCTTGTCCATATTCTCTTTAAATTTAGGCACAAATATATATTCTTTTTTCGAATATACAAAAAGTGAATATTTCGGTTTACGTGGCAGAATCCCATAGCCAGTTCGAGGATGGATTGAAGAGCAAAGCCTGAAATTCGGGCGACATACAAAGCTTTTGCCCCTATAGGGCGACAGGCGTGCGGACATGAATACCCAGGGCGAATGCCCTGGGCTAGGAGCTTCTGCCCCTTCAGGGCGTGAAGGGAATTGCAGCCTATGGTTGGCACAATCTTTGTATCAACGAATATATCGCAATATGAAGAAGGAACAAGAACATATATTGGCAGCTATACGCAAATGCTTGGCAAACAATATGCCAGCTAGCGGGAAGGCGATACTTTTCGGCTCACAAGCCAGAGGTTCCGCAAGGGATGATAGCGACTGGGATATTCTTATCATCTTGGACAAGGAGAAACTCATGGCTGCCGACTATGACAACATCACCTATCCGCTTACCAAACTAGGATGGGAACTGGGCGAGGAAATCACCCCCGTGATGTATACCACCAAGAAATGGGAAAAGTATAGAAAAAGTCTTTTTGCGCATATTTTTCAGATATAATTTGGTGTTTTCAGAAAAAAGGTGTACTTTTGTGGGAGAAATTTAATAGAAAAAGAAGATTATGGCAACATTAACAATAGATAATCAGAAGGTAAGTCCATTAGATGCGTTATGGGCGCTTTTTAAAAGCCAGCCAAAAGCTGTTCGTAGTGCTTTTACCCAGCGTTTACTACAGGAAGATGTAGATGCTGAAGCTATGAGACAGAGATTGGTGGTGAAGGAAAGTCTGACACAGGCTTTTAAAGAACTCCGTGAGGCAGAAGCATCAGGAACCGAACTTCCTGATGCTCGAAATTTATTTAAATAAAATGAAGGTCGAATTTCATTATCTCCCTGAATTTGAGCGGAGAGCCAAAGCTTTGGCAAAGAAATATAAGTCTTTTCGGCAAGACTACGATGATTTCTTGGATTCTTTAGAGAAGGCTCCTTTTCAAGGAACTTCCTTAGGTGGTGGTGTTTATAAGACAAGAATGCAAATCGTTTCTAAAGGAAAAGGAAAAAGTGGAGGTGCCCGGGTTTTGACTTATAATTTGAAAAAGATAGAACCGGATAGAATTTCGATAACATTTCTTTCTATCTTTGATAAAAGTGATATGGAGAATGTCTCTGATTCTTATATTAAGAGTCTAGTGAAGGAGGCTATCTTATAGTCTAGCGGGCTTGCGATCTGTCATTGCCTTATGTCCCTTCTTACTTGGCGAAAGATATTATAATAATGCCACTAATGCCACACGCAGTATAAGTATCTGATATACTGCAAATAAAGGGTGGCAATAAGGCTGATTTCTATTGTCACCTAATGCCATGTGTGCGGTCACATATTCATTACTTCTTTGCTAGATAAGTTGTTTTATCGAATATTGCAAGTTTTGCGGAGATTATTTGGCTTATTCTCCGCAAATTTGCGGAGAATAGCAACGAAAAAGATGGGAAAAGGTATGTATCGTTGTACAACTATGAGGTATATAGTTGTACGATTAAAAGGGGTATAGTCGTACAACTAAGAGGTATATAGTCGTACAACTAAGAGGTGTATAGTTGTACAACTAAGAGGTATATAGTCGTACAACTAAGAAGTGTATAGTCGTACAACTAAGAGGTGTATAGTTGTACGATTAGAAGGTGATGCCACTAGGCTCAGCAGACGTGCTGACTGCAGTCAGCAGACCTGCCGACTAGGCTCAGCAAGTCTGCTGAGCATAGAGACAACAATCAAGAAGATACTTTCTTGCCCCCAGAAAGATATATGCTTGTACCTCAAACGATACTTACTTGTACCCCAAAAGATATATTCTTGAACTCCAAAAGATATATTCTCGCAATCAAGAAGATATATTCTTGCGACCAATTACCAGTATCGTTTTTTTAATCTTCCTTGATAATCCAATCACTTATGGTACGCTGAGTGCTGTCGTAATTTACGCCAATCTTAAACAAACGCTTGCTATCGGCAGAATATGGAATCAGGTATCCCTTTTCATCTATCTGCCTGATAGCTTCCTCAGCAGAACCATCATACTTCAACTCGAATACAAATACGGCATCCGGCATATACACCACGGCATCAGCCCTGCCTATCGCACTATCCTCTTCTACCCTCATGTGGGCACCCATCAGGTTGAAGATAAGATAGAAAACTGTCTGGAAATCACGTTCACTCTTGTTGCTCAAGCGATTGGAGATGCTGGCAAGATATGCCTTTAGGCGCACCATCGCCCCCTCTACATCTGTATCATAGAGCTTTTCCAGGAAATCACCTACCAGACTGTTATTATCCAAAGATATTGGCGAGAGATAGTTAGGCGCAAGACTCTTGAGCATACCTATCTTCACCTCTCTATTAGGATATTCCAAAGTATAGCGATGCAACATCGGGTTATACTTCTTGATGGTGAGATAACCGCTCTGATAAAGCAGCGGAAGCGCTGAAGTCATCATTTCCGGAGAAACATCAAAGTCATCCACGTCACAAGATTTCTTTTCAATATCCATCACATTGACGTGATACTTCTGCAGCGTCTTGATAAGATAAGTTGGTGTGCCTGAGCCAAACCAGTAAGGAGCTATATCACGTGCATTCAGCGCTTTTACCAGACTGAACGGATTGAAGACATCCTCTGATTTCTTGCTGAAATGATAACCGTCGTAGAATCTTGTCAGCTCTGCCAGACATTCCTCATACGTCATGCCCAGGTCTTCTCCCAATGCCTCTATATCCGGTTTCATCTGTGTGGTAAGTTCCTCCTTGCTGATACCACAAATGGCAGAATACTGGTCGAACATACTGATGTTGTCGAGGTTGTTGAGTTCGCTGAAGATGCTGAGCTGCGAGAACTTGGTGATGCCCGTGATGAAGGTAAACTCCAGATATGGGTCGAGCTTTTTCAGAGGACTGTAGAAGTTCTGCATGATGCGGCGAAGCGGCTGTAGGTTTTCCTTTTCATGTACCACATCCAGCAATGCGGCATCATATTCGTCGATGATAACAACAGCCTTTTCGCCCGTCTGCTCATAAGCACGCTTTACGATACCATCCAGCCTCTCGTTAGGATAAATTTCTCCTTCTCCTTTACCATAAAGTTTCTCGTAAGGCAAAAGCTGTAGATTCAGATAACTGTTCAAGGCATCTGCATCAAAGTGCTTGGCACCGCTCAAATCGAAATGAAGCACAGGATGCTTTACCCATTCCTTCTCATAATCAGCAATAGCCAAGCCCTCGAAAAGTTCCTTTCTTCCCTCAAAATAGGCCTGGAGGGTAGAGGCAAAAAGCGACTTTCCGAATCGTCTTGGACGACTCAGAAAGACATACGACATCTGCTTTTCTCTAAAATCCACGATGTATTGGGTCTTATCTATATAGAGATAACCTTTCTCGCGGATTTTTTCAAATGTCTGAATTCCTACTGGATATTTATTTACTATTTTTGCCATATTCTTACATGCTTTACGTTTTGCGCTGCTAAGTTACGAAGAAAATCTGAAATAGCCAAGAATAAACACAAACATTTATTCTGCATCTACCAACACAAATGCAAAAATAGTACTTTTATCCGACAACTCCAAATAAAAGGAAGAAAAAATCTTTTTCTGAATGAAAAATTTGGTAGTTACTGAATAAAGCTGTAACTTTGCACATCTAAACGGAAGTTCAGAACATCAAGAAAAAGATTAGTAATTAAAAAGCAATATAAACAACCATAGTACAGCAATGACAATGCACAAGAAACATCATTACCGCGAACTGCTCTCGATAGGTTTTCCTATCATCATCGGACAACTGGGAACCATCATCCTGGGATTCGCCGACACGCTGATGATCGGTCATCACAGTACTCCCGAACTGGCGGCAGCAGGACTGGTAAACAATATCTTCGGTCTCGTTTTTGTATCCTATATGGGATTCACCTACGGACTCACTCCTATCATCGGCAGACTCTACGGAGAGGAACGCACCGACATCATCGGTCAGAAGGTGCGCAACTCCTTCCTTGCCAATATGCTGACGGGAGGCATCTTCACCCTTGCCCTCATCCTGCTCTATCTCAATCTGGCACATATCGGACAGCCGGAGGAACTGCTGGAGCTTATCCGCCCTTACTTTCTGGTGAATCTGGCATCGGTGCTCTTCATGGGAATCTTCTATACCATGAAGCAATTCCTCGACGGAATCGGACAGACCAAGGTGGCGATGTGGGCGATGATAGGCGGTAACATCGTGAATATCCTGGGCAACTGGGTGCTCATCTACGGTGTGGCTGGCTTCCCGGAACTGGGATTGCTCGGAGCCGGAATCTCTACCCTGGCAAGTAGAATCCTGATGGCACTGGCGATGGTTGGAATGGTAGTGACCTGCAGGAAATTCAGAACCTACAGTTATGACATTGTACACAGTTGCGTAAACAGGAAGGATTTCAAGGAGATGAACCGACTGGGCTGGCCGGTGGCTCTCCAGCTAGGTATGGAATCGGCTGCCTTTACGCTGAGTTGCGTGATGGTAGGCTGGCTTGGCACCATTCCATTGGCAGCTCACCAGGTAATGATTACCATTTCCCAGCTCTTCTACCTCGTGCTTTCGGGTATGGCAGCAGCCATGGCCATCCGTGTGAGCCACTTTATGGGTCAGAAAGACTATGCCGCCGTTCGCCTCAATGCCTACGACGGATTCCGACTGAACCTGCTGTTCTCACTCTGCATGGGTCTGCCGGTACTTCTGCTCCGCCACCAGATAGGTGGATGGTTTAATGATAACGTAGAGGTACAGGCGTATGTAGCTACGCTGATTATCTTGATGATGGTTTATCAGTTTGGCGATGGTCTGCAATACACCTTTGCCAATGCGCTTCGAGGCATTGCCTGCGTGAAGCCGATGGTGCTCTATGCCTTCATCGCCTATTTCGTCATCTCATTGCCATTGGGTTATACCCTCGGTTTCCCTTGCGGCATGGGATTGCTGGGCATCTGGATTGCCTTCCCGTTCGGTTTGACCATTGCCGGCGAAATGTATCGAAGAAGATTTGAGAAAGAAGTGAAAAAGATAGAGAAGGAATAAAGAATTAGGCACGGATTACACGGATTTATAGAGACATGCTCAAAACGAGAGATAATCTCGAAAAAAATCCGTGTAATCCGTGTAATCCGTGCCTAAAAAATCTGACGGGATTTACTCAGCAACCTGCTCAGCACGATCATCTACATTCTCACCCTCTGTTGGAGCAAGAGTAGCCTTGAAATCTGTGATACCGTACTTAGCGAGGATGTTGTACCACTGGAGGAGCTTCTTGATGTCGCTGTCGTGTACACGGTCGCGATCGTAGTTAGGAAGAACCTCAGCGAAGTAATCGTGAAGCTCAGCAGCAGGAGCCTTCTTGTAGTTGAAAGAACTTGGCTTGCCCTCTTCCTTCTTGCTTACGCTGTCGAGTACCTCCCACAATGGCACCTCGTCTGCATCTGTGTACATAGCGATGTCACCAAGGCTGGTTACACGGTCTGTAGCGAAAGCTGGTACACGCTTGTGAGTTTCGTCGAGAGTCTCAACGATAAGAGTTCTGTTACCTCTTGATACCAATTTGTAAAGGCCTGGTTTGCCTGCAATTGAAAGAATTGTTTCCATTGTCTATTATAATCTATTTTTATTTTTTAATATGATCAATTATCTGATGGATTGAGCAGATTGAGCAGATGCACTACCTGCGCTTCTACATCGTTCACCCCATCATTCACGATTTCATAATCCGAACGGGCTATCAGCTCTTCCTGCGGCATCACGGCATCTATCCACTGCTGCGCCTTCTCCTGAGAGATATGATCGCGCTGCATGATGCGCTGCAGACGAACGGCAACGGGAGCCGAGACACATACCACCTTATCGAAATGGGTACGACGATGGAACCCACTATCAAAGAGGATGGCACTCTCCATCCACTCACAGTCGCTCTGCTCGAAATCACGAGCCACTGCGGGATGCACCACATCGTTTACCGCCTGCTTGTTTGCCTCGCCTGTCAGGATAAACTGGGCGAGCACCGGTTTCTGCAAGATACCGTCGGCACTGTACACCTCCTCGCCGACCAACTTCTTCAAGCCCGCCTGCAAGTCAGCATCCTGCCTCATCAACCGCTTAGCCCCGGCATCGCAATCGTAAACCCTGATGCCGTGCTTCTCCAGGATTCTGCACACATAGCTCTTTCCGCTACCTATGCCCCCCGTTATAGCTATCTTCATCATAGTAGAAAAACTATCAACTATAAACTATCAATTATAAACTATCAACTATAAACCATCATTGCTGTTCCAGCAGATAATCCACCCTATCTATTTCGAGCGATGCCTTGCTCACGGAGCGTGGCACACTGCGAAGCTGCAAGGTGCATTTATCCGACGGATTGGCTGCCAACTCTTCGTAATCTACCACCACCTTAAACAGGTTTGGCTCGATGGTACGGAAGAGACTGGCTCCGATGGTAAACCTCACTGTCACCTTGGAAGGGAAAGTTCTGAGCACCATGCCCGGAGGCATATTGATGGCAGTAATCGGCACTTCGATAGCTTCTTCGGTCAGCACATCAGGATAAACCGACAATCTAACCGTAGACGGAACGATTTTAACGCCACGAATCTTCCTGATCTTCACCGCCTGGCGGATGGTATCCTGAAGATTGCGGTAATTGAAAGGTTCTATCTCTACCGTCTGAAGCTTGTCAAGCTGCTGCTTGTTGGCATACACGGTGACCATAGACGGATAGAATTCCGTATGAGCCAAATAATAACTCTTGCTGGTCGTAATCTTTCCCCTGAACACCACCGGCACCTTCTTGGAAGTTCCATAGGTGAAATAGAAGTCGAATGCACCCGGTTTTACCTGCAGCAGTTTACTGGAACCATACATCTGCGAGAGCACCTGTTTCTGCACATCCGTCAGCGGTATCACTCCCTTGCCTTCATCCTCATCAGCATAGTTGCTGAATCGGAAGACGAGAGGACGGAAATCGTAGGTAACGAGCGTGAATCCCTTATCTCTCACCGTAACGCGCACGGTATCAGGCAGTTCACCCGTTATCACGGCATTTCTAGGCACGCCGGTCAAGCGCATAGGAATCTTGAATTCTCTCTCCATGGTCTCATTGAGCGTCATCAACAACCAGAAGGCGCCGCTGAGAGCGAGAAAGAACAAAAAAATCAGAAACTCCTTATTCAGGCCACTGAACAGGAAGTTTCTGACAGCTTTCAATATGTTCCGAACACTACGCATGAGAGTTCCTAGTGAATCCTATTTATGCGTTAGGAGTCTGGCTGGCAGCATCGGCAAATACATAGCCCTTGGCTACAGTGATGACCACGCCACGTGCAATCTCCACATCCACAGTGTTCTGCTCAAGGTTTACATGCTTTACGGTGCCATAAACACCGCCACCAGTAACCACCTTAGATCCCTCGGCGAGAGAGTTCTGGAACTTGCGTATCTCTTTCTGCTTCTTCTGCTGAGGACGAATCATGAAGAACCACATGATAG
>ERZ1035048.173-NODE-173-length-20914-cov-18.091855_pt1 | contig 20914 bp, 16 predicted proteins | sample MGYA00520587_ERZ1035048 | MGnify/ENA primary metagenome ERZ1035048 (study PRJEB33766, sample SAMN09781693) | gut metagenome | biome: gut microbiome | host: Homo sapiens | place: Madagascar | study: EMG produced TPA metagenomics assembly of the PRJNA485056 data... | reverse complement strand
GCTAATAGACCTAAGTTAAAGTGCGCTACTAGACCGATCTTAGGCGCGGTTTCCGTCAAAGCCGCTTTGCACAGCAAGTCCCCTTAATCCTGGTTATATTTCTTTGCTAACTCATCCTCATCTAAGGCATAGCAGTCACTTAAAAACTCAAGATCAGTCCTATCAAGCTCCAAGTGAAACTGAATGCCTAAAATTGACTTTAGCTTTAAGATCACAACAAGCTCTCCGTCTTTAGTGTCTGTGTCGATCTCGGTTAGCTTTAAAGCATTCAGTTCTGACATTTTCTTGTGCTCTTTATAGAAACTCTTCATGTTTATCCTTATACAGCGATTAAGTTATCTTGTTGTTTTGAGTAAACTCGTGAGCGTGCGTAGCACGCTTCACAACATGGCATTACAAACAGGCTGTCTGTGTTCTCAATCAATGACGAAAGCCTGTGTTCAAGCTTTATAAGCTCATTGTTGGTCCCTTCAAAAAAGAACACTGACTTTTGTACACTTACAGCCTTCTTTTTAAGAAGTCTGTAAACCTTGCCTCTAATGCCGTTCTTGCTAATGTCATAAGCAATCAAAAATCTTTGCATGGTACTAACCTCCATGTGCAGACTGTGTCGCTATTTTTTAGTAACAGGGCATAGTTTTGAGCGCAGTCTTCAATGAGCTCATTTAAAGATCGTCTTTGCCTGTTCCAACAGCTGTTGCACCCCCAATAGATGTTGTAGATGTTAGAAAACATGTGCTCAAAAGCATGCAAGATGACCGAGAAGGTCTCTTTATCCTTGTGCTTAAAGAGCCCATTCTTATCTTTGATAAAGTCACTGGGCTTTACAGCGTATTTTCTTATGAGCTTTAGCACTGTTGTTTCCACAAAAGGTCTGAACTGCTCCATAAGATCAGATGCTAATGCACAGTGTGTTCCTCTTTGAACATGGAAGTAACCGATGCGAGGGTTAAGTCCATTGGCTTTTAATGCAGAGGCTAATCTGTTTCTGAGTATGGTATAGCCAAAAGACAGCATGTAGTTAACAGGATCTGGTGCTGGATGCTTTAGTCGACCAGTCCACTCAAATCCGTATGGCTTTATAAGATCACCCCATAGTGAAAAATACATATGGGAAGCAAAGCCTTCAGCTCCTAAAAGTTCAGGAACATTTTTTGCGCAGTAGATATTGGAATAACAAAGATCCCACATAGTTCTTTGAAGATCCGCTTTACGTCTGATGAGTTCACGTCCATTAACAACTTTGGCCATGATGACTCTTTTAGCAAGATCTAGTGCATCACTTGAATGGTAGAAATTCTCTTGAACTGTGATGTAGTAGTTTTCATCTTTGTTTGAGGCTTCAAGCTGACCTTGTGGATAGCCCCATACATCCATGAAATCTACAGTTATCTGCTTAATCATGAGGCGGTATAGAACTTCACTGTCAACATTACCGATGTGACCAATGATTACTAGTCGACGGATCTTATCTAGAGAAATTCTTTTCTCAGCATTCTCCTTATCAGCTGCAATGAGCAGTGTATTGTCATTGAGCATAGATACATGAGTGCATCTGTGAGTTAAATATAAAGTCTGCTTTAAGTCACCGATATAAGAAGCTAAAGAATGTTTTGAAGTTTCCATAATATCCACCCCTTGAATTAATTTACTTAGGTGGTATTACTATTGCGAACTTTATGCCAAGATTTTTAAAAAGTGAATAATGTTATAAAAATATTTAAAAGAAAAAATTAATAATTTGAATTTAAAAGAATAAATAATTGAAAAGATATTGGGACTAAAAAATAGAAAGAATATATTAAAGAAATGAAAATGTATAAAATTAAATAATTTTAATAAAATATTATAAAAATATAAAAATGCAAAACTGAACGGTGCAGAAGTTCTTACAGTTAGCACTGGAACTGAAATATGCACTTAATTGTACAACTATAACTTGTTGATAAATAATTAGAAAATATGTGGCGTTGCTGGGGATGACTACAATATATACGTCGTACTGAAAGCGGTAGTTGACCAGCTATTTGTCGTAACTCACCAATGATCTGGTGACCTTTCAATTTTCTTATTTTCTTTATAAGAAATGTCCGTAGTCGTAACTCACCAGTGATCTGGTGACCTTTCAATAAATAAATTTGATCATACTGATCCGATGTCAGGTGGTCGTAACTCACCAATGATCTGGTGACCTTTCAATTATTTGTGACGATCCTCGAGCTGTGTTTGCTTTGTCGTAACTCACCAATGATCTGGTGACCTTTCAATAAGCCGCTCAAGGAAAACACTATGTCAAATTCAGTCGTAACTCACCAATGATCTGGTGACCTTTCAATATGATTTAACTTATTTATTATTAGAGGAAATTTGTCGTAACTCACCAATGATCTGGTGACCTTTCAATCGAAAACACCATGATGAGAATTGAATATCTTATCGCCGTAACTCACCAATGATCTGGTGACCTTTCAATGTCTTCATGTATGAACCAATGGTGGTTCTACTAAAGTCGTAACTCACCAATGATCTGGTGACCTTTCAATTCGTAATCGTTTCTTTATAATAGGAGATTAATCAGTCGTAACTCACCAATGATCTGGTGACCTTTCAATTAATACTGCTAACCGTACTATTCCAGAATACTGGGTCGTAACTCACCAATGATCTGGTGACCTTTCAATTCAACATCTGCAATCTTCACCGATTGGGGTGAAGAAGTCGTAACTCACCAATGATCTGGTGACCTTTCAATGTGAAGCATTAACTGAGTATGGTCATATATGTGGTCGTAACTCACCAATGATCTGGTGACCTTTCAATTCGTAATCGTTTCTTTATAATAGGAGATTAATCAGTCGTAACTCACCAATGATCTGGTGACCTTTCAATTAATACTGCTAACCGTACTATTCCAGAATACTGGGTCGTAACTCACCAATGATCTGGTGACCTTTCAATTCAACATCTGCAATCTTCACCGATTGGGGTGAAGAAGTCGTAACTCACCAATGATCTGGTGACCTTTCAATGTGAAGCATTAACTGAGTATGGTCATATATGTGGTCGTAACTCACCAATGATCTGGTGACCTTTCAATTAATACTGCTGCAGATATCATTAATACTACATTAAGTCGTAACTCACCAATGATCTGGTGACCTTTCAATAATAGGAGATATTATTATGATGTTTGAACATTACGTCGTAACTCACCAATGATCTGGTGACCTTTCAATAATCCACGTAATAAATCTATTTCGCCTACATATGTCGTAACTCACCAATGATCTGGTGACCTTTCAATCTCCTCCCATTGTTATTAGAAGTATCTATGTAAAGGTCGTAACTCACCAATGATCTGGTGACCTTTCAATCATATCAAATAAGACTTTATTAAACATTATCAGTCGTAACTCACCAATGATCTGGTGACCTTTCAATGATAGATTCATCGTTGAAGATCTCTTTGGCATGAGTCGTAACTCACCAATGATCTGGTGACCTTTCAATTGCAAAGAATATGACTATAAAGCTAACTTGCAGTCGTAACTCACCAATGATCTGGTGACCTTTCAATCATTATGAAACGTTTAAATACTAATACAATATTCGTCGTAACTCACCAATGATCTGGTGACCTTTCAATGTCTTTTAGACACTTTATGTGTCCATAGAATCAGTCGTAACTCACCAATGATCTGGTGACCTTTCAATGTAACTGGTGAAATTACTGGTACTTCTCTAGTAAGGTCGTAACTCACCAATGATCTGGTGACCTTTCAATATGTACAAAACATAAGATATTTGCCTGATGATCAGTCGTAACTCACCAATGATCTGGTGACCTTTCAATTGTAGAGTACTCACCCCAATCGGTGAGTACACATGAGTCGTAACTCACCAATGATCTGGTGACCTTTCAATTAAGATGTCCTACTTCTTTAATAATCTCTTTCTGTCGTAACTCACCAATGATCTGGTGACCTTTCAATCAGCAAACCCTACATTGTGTAATGTACTTACAGAGTCGTAACTCACCAATGATCTGGTGACCTTTCAATGTCAGCACTTAGCATTAGGTACCACATACCTACAAGTCGTAACTCACCAATGATCTGGTGACCTTTCAATGTTTACCATTTATTCAAGTTTATAATTCAGACAGTCGTAACTCACCAATGATCTGGTGACCTTTCAATGAAAAGTTAAAAGGTTGTGTATTAAACAGTGTTGTCGTAACTCACCAATGATCTGGTGACCTTTCAATTGAACGCTCAGGAGGAGTAACTCTCTGACGTTTTGTCGTAACTCACCAATGATCTGGTGACCTTTCAATACAACGCAAATGATCCTTTTTATGAGTTTAAGAGTCGTAACTCACCAATGATCTGGTGACCTTTCAATCTCATGCTGACGGTTTACCAACAAAAGATTTTTAGTCGTAACTCACCAATGATCTGGTGACCTTTCAATAGTAGCACATTTAATTAAATGTTTAATAAGAATAAAAAAGAAAATTTCGCCGTTGAGGTATCGGTCATAACTAAAAAGTGACTTAAAAAACATTAATTACGTAAATTTTCATGCTGAAAGTACTGATACATCAATATCGCCGATCAAAATTATTTTTGAAATTTTGAATACCAGATTTTTCTAGTAGATTCAGATAGTTAAAGAGAGATTACAAGAAATTACAAAAGAGCATTTTTGCTTCGGCGAAAAATCAGAAAAATAATATTTAAGATCAATGTAATAACTTTAATGGTGGTCTATATAGGTCTAATGATTATGCTGTCCATTTATAGTTTCAGTCATTATCTTACAGATTTCTATATCTCTTAAAAAAGATCCTTGATAAGGACTTGCTATAATTCCTTTATCAATATGACCTCCCCAACCAGGTTCTATTCTATTTAGCTTTTCTAAAATGATTTTGCCAAAGTGTAGTGTTTGTGGGGTAAAAGAAATTGATATCTTATGAAGACTGTCATTGATAGCTATAGAAATATCAGCTCCATTTCTTTTTAAAAGACCGTGAATGCCTGTCAATTCAGAATGCAAAAGCATTACTTGGTATCCTTCTATACAGAAGGCCTTTGCTTTGCATAACTCATCAGATAAAAGCTGCTGCATTGTAGATTTTGCATTTGCATATCTTTTGAAGTTATCTGATAAAAGAGGAATATTCCATACAGTGTTTAGTAGGTCATCTGAAGAGAGAATTGCTTTTATAAGCTCGTATCCTTTAGTAAATCTCTCATTTTCATCATTGTAAAGATATAGCATGCCACTAAACAGAGATGAAACAGAATAGCTTGATTTGTTTAAAGGCAAAGGAGTGTTGCAGAGTCTAGTATTAGTATCTATGTAAGACACATGATCTACAAATTGAAGTAAGCTTTCAGGCGCTCCTATCATATTAAATGCTTGTACAGTGGCGCATGGCAAATCATCATTTTCGTGATGATCATAATTGTTGAGTGTGCAAAGTCCATCGCCTCCACATTCAATACACAGGATACTACTATCTTTTAAATCGCTGTCCGAAGCTTTATTTTCTAACCGTTTGATCTGTAGGTTATTAAGACAATCTGTAAGCATCGCTGCGGTGCTTACTGTATCAAGATCTGCTTTTAGAAAATTTATTTGTTTTATCATTTTTTATAATAGAATTTTATAAATGGAACACAGATTTAAAAAATGCGATCAAGTATGCTGTTGAGTATATAGACGAAGATAATACCTTCGTAAGGCTTTTCAATGGACATTATATACATAGCAGATTTGGATTTTATTGCCAAAAGGGAAATAAAGTCATTACCTCCATTTCATGGTGCTAGATTTAGTGCATTCTTAAGATTTGCCTGTAGAAAGGCAAATATAAAGCTAGATGAATGTGCCCATGCTTTATTACCCTTTAGGAGTGGCACAAGACATATTCATATAGGAGAGCATCTGCGCTTACGTTTGCTGTTAAATGAATATGGAAAAGAAAAGCTTCCTTATCTTTGCAATGCTATCTTTTCAACAGATGAGATGGGTGAATTTAATTCAGATTCTTTACAGTTGGTATCTGTAATTGATGCTGTTGTAAATAAAATAGTAAATTTCATTCCCAATAAAGGTTTTGACTTAACTCAATTCTCTTTTGATTATTTAAAAAGAGAAACAGAATACCTGTTGAACCTTGATTCATTTACTTTAAATTTTTTCACTCCTTTACGTCTTCCTCTACCTCCAGGTGTACGAGTTGTAAATGCATCTGATTATGAAAAATTGTGTAAGCAAGATTTCTTTTATAGCTTTGAAAATGCATTGTTCCACATTTTAAATTCATTAAAGCATTTAGGAGAACTTACTGTAGATTTATCTGATATTGATAAGCTACCAGAAGTGGTTGAATGCAATACAGAGTGGGCTGATGTAAGGTACAGCAAAACTAGACAAATCCCATTAGGTGGAATAGTAGGAGATATTAAATATGAAGGAAAATTACCTTCATATGAGTTAGCTCTAAGGTTAGTAGCTGGTCAATATACAGGCTTAGGCAGAAACCAGAGATTTGGTTTAGGCTTTTACAAGATTCCTGAATTAGAAATTGTAAGAAGTATTTATATGCCAACAAATACGAGAAAGTAAGAGATTTGATGATGGAAAAAGAAAAAAAAGAAGAGTTACCAATCGTCGTTTCATGGGTAGGATCTACAGATATCCAACGCATGAGAAAGTGGATGAATTATGAATTTCTAAAGGATAAATCACCTGAAGAAAGAGAAAAATATGAAATCCTGTTTAAAGAATCAAGAACCTCTCCTGAGCCCGAAGAAAACAGGAAAAATGGTCCAATCAGAACCATTACTGATGACATAAAAACTCAAAAAATCTACTTACTCTGTTCTAAAGAATTTTCAAAATACAAAGACGATATTGAGGTTTGGGTAAAAAGGGGAAACAAATCTCCAGTTCATGTAATTGAAACAGAAGTTAATGATCCAACTTCATATGAAGAAATCTTAAATGCTTTAGTCAAATTTCATGACGACTATTTTGACGAAAAAAAGCCATCTCTGTACTACTTTAACATAACTCCAGGAACTCCTGCTATGCAGGCTATGACCTTGTTCTTAGCTGGCAGCAGATTTATTGGTTCAAAGTTCTATGCAACGAGAGATCCAAGGTATGCTTCAAAAGATAGTCTCTACTACTATCCAGTCCATGTTCCTTATACCTTACCTTCAGCTTTAACAGCACCAACAGCATCTACTAGCACTACAATTGATTATGATATTCGACAGGATGTTCTTACTCATTATGCTGTTTATCCGTCAATTACCATTCTCTTAACAGGTGAATCTGGTGTTGGTAAAACAGAGTTTGCTAAAGAAATTCATAATGCTAGAAACGATGATCCTGACAAATTCGTGTATGTTAACTGTGCAGAAATTGCAACTGATCCAAGTACCTTTAGTGTAGAACTCTTTGGTGCGAATAAAGGTGCTTATACAGGATTAACCAGTAACAGAACAGGTAAATTTGAACTAGCTCAAAATGGCACATTATTCTTAGATGAAATAGGTGAAATTCCTTTTTCAATGCAGTCAATTCTCTTAAACGCAATTCAGAATAAAGAAATTCGTAAATTTAACGACAATAAGATCATCAAATTGAAGAACGTGAGAATTATCTCTGCAACCAATAAAGATCTGATAAAAGCTGTAGAGAAAGGTGAGTTCAGAGAAGATCTTTATTACAGAATTGCTATGTGCTGCGTGCCATTAAAGCCATTAAGAGAAATTGCTGCAAAAGATGAGGACAGTTTTAAAAAGTTACTAAACTCTACTTTAGAAAATATTAAAAAAGAGATCCCTGATTTTAAAGATGTTGCACATGTAGATGATGTAGCCTATACATTTATTAAAAGTCAAAACTGGCCTGGTAATTTAAGACAGTTGCATCATGTCTTATTGTTATCTTGTGTTGATGCAGTTCAAAGTAAAGCGGGAAAAATTACTAAAGCTGTTATAGAAAAACAGTTATCAAGAATGATCATGCCATCATCAAAAGTCGAAGAGGTAAGACCATCCGAAGATCCTGACTTTATTCCATCAAATCTTGAAGAATGGCTTTTAACTAAAAAGATTGAGTTTGTTAAAAAGGCATTAGCAAAAGCAAAAGATAATGTGTCTACAGCAAAAGATATTTTAGGCTGTGACTATCAGAATCTAAATAACTTTGTGAAGAAGCATGGACTTAAGTGATAGAAAGTAACAAGAAAGAAATACATGGCAGGTAATAAAATTACCTGCCTGAGTTTAAATTTTAGTTATTTTTTCTCAGTATTTCCTTTAACGACGTCAATTGGATCCAATAAAACAACCTTATCTGAAAAATTAGGAGCTCCATCTCTTAATTTCATATTTTGAGTTAATGCATTTCGAGGCTTTTTTGCAAAATTAGTCATAGTTTCAAGCTCTTTTATGTATTTTTGCTCGTTAAAAGGAATTCCGTTTTCAAGGTTAGCGTAGTCCTCAAAAGCTTTTATAGCTTTAATTCTTAAGCTATTTTGTTCAGATTCTTTTACCTTCTTTTGATCATCTTTAAGATCTTGTAATGAATTCAATCTTGATTTTAAGCTTTTATACTTTTCACTGATATCTATGATATTTGTTTTAGAAATACTAATCTGTACAGATCCAAAGCCAACAGACTTTCCAGCTCCTAGCTTTAAAGCATGACCTGATTTATTACTCAGAACTTTTAGTATTACACCTAGCTCTGTGATATTAACTTTATCAAGATGAACAATAAATTTTGTTTCACTATCTTTGGCTATTGGTTTCAAAAGTGATGCAACATTGTTTTTTAGTATTTCACCTTGTTGTTCAGGATCTCTGTGCCAGTAGAACTTTCTTCCCCTTAAGGCAGACTCTCTGCTGTTGTAATTTGCAAGATCTCTTGCATTATTTTTTTTAGGCATATCTATATTAGGTTGACATAAGTAATGTGCTAAATCTGAGGCATGCGGAGTTCCTAATATACAAGTTAATTCTTCTGCTTTTTTAGTATTTTTATCAAAATAAGCAGGTTCTATCGAAACTTTCCCTTTATAAGCTTCGTTTTGATTTGTGCAACCAAAAAGATGCAAAGCAAAATCATTTTTATAAGTTCTTGCTGGACAGCCTTCAGCTAAAGTAAGATCCTTTGGTTTATATTTATATCCAATTCTAAAGTACCTTGCGGAACCTATAGCAATAATTTTATTTTCATCATCAGGATCTACTGTGTAGAAAATTTTTCCTCCCTTTTCACTTCTTAAATTTCTCTCTTCACGATCCCAAAGTTTGTTTTTTGCATCCTTTCTTTGAGTATCGAAGTCTTTCCATACTTCAGCAGGAACATCTAAAGGCTCTTCAGAGTTTCTTTTAAAGCTGTAACAATTTTCTTTACCTTTAAATTTTCCTGTTTTATAACAATCTTGCGGATTAACCTTTTCACCATCTTCCACTTTACGTACATCAGCAGGATAAATTTTGTATTTAGCCCCTTTTGGTTTAATGAAACCTCCTAAAATCTTTTCACCTTGTTTAGGAAAGTTTCCTAGTCTCTTGTAATCACTACCATCCTTTTCAGTCACATTACGATAAAATACCCTATTATCATTGATAATTGATATTGCAGATCTTGATAGAGCCTCTACATAACTTCTAACCATTCCTTTTAATGAGCTTCCAGGAATTACTAGTTTCCCATTATCTAATTTTAAGAACTCTCTTCCTTTATTATCTGTTTTTTCAGTCGAACTTGCGACGAGTAAAGGAGTTAATGCCTTTAATGAGCATTCAATAGTTCCTGAATATAGCTCCTTATCTGATAATGGTCCTAAAAGGTTCTGATTATCATATGAAACAAAATTATATGGAGCTGTGGCAAAATGAGTAAATACTTTATTGCTATTATTATTTTGGTTGTGTCGATTACCATTCCCTCCATGGTATTTGTTTCCATTTTGAGAATTGAATCTAGGTCTGTTACTATTATGAGAATTGTTATTTTGAAAGCCCATACTATTCTCCCTTCTCATATCCACAAAGACGATCAAATTCTTTTACAGGCATTCCATCATCGTTGAATTTGAAATATTCTTTGTTTTTAATCTTGTTGTAACCAGCTTGTGAGATTGCTTTATTAACTAGAGCTTTTCTTAGTAAATAACCAGTCTCTCTTGTATAAGCTTTTTCTGATGATGTTTCATCATCGGTGATGCTTCTATATGAGAATGAGCTGCCATTACTCTCTGCGCAAAACTCTGCTTTATCTGAAAAAACTTTTACGGATATTAGTTTATTTAGCTTATCTTCAGTAAGTTCTAATACCTTGCCTGATAAATATTCTCTAGGTGTTTCTAGTAAGAAATAATCATCAGATACAAAAGCCGTCTGTATCTTGTTTAAGATCTCTTTAGTAGAACTTAAATCACCAGTTTCTAACTTGTAACCTGTTTCTTTTAATTCTGTCATTTAATTAGCTCTCCATCGAGATCATCTAACCACTGATTTAATTGTGCTTGATCCTTTACATCAAGGTTTTCTTTTCCATGACATACTTTTGCCTCAACATTCTGTAAGGCTGTAAGAATGCCTTTATCAAGATCCTTAATTCTTACAACACCGTTGCCTCTATTAGTACCACCGCCAATAGGAGCATCACCTGTGCAGATATCAAGCAGAGCATGCATTAGAACTGCAGTTTGGAATGCGGTCAGATCAGTAAATTCAATTTCTGTTTTTAAAAGTAAACCTGATTCCCAAATAGGAGCTTCATCAAATAATGCTCCATCAATAGCACCACCTGTGAATCTGTCGATAGCTACATGTTGAACATGTTGTGCTTTATCAACACCAAGGTAGATATCTGAGCACTTTACGTGACCTGCACTGCCATTTTTGCCAGATACTGATCCAAAAATGCTGTTTAACTCATCATTTTTGTCACTGTATTTATCAAGAGCTTTTAGAATGTCAAAAACTCTATGACGAATTACACCTCTTAATGAAGAGCCTGGTATGGTGTACTTGTAAATGTAATCCTTTTTCTTATCATCAAGTATTGGAGTCATCAGGCACACCATGTCAACTTCAGAGTCTTTAGAGTTTGTACCACCAACCAAGATTGGGCCGTTGCTTACTAGAGGTAATACTAGTTTACCTGTATAAAGATAATCATCTTTTGATGTTAACTCATCAACTTTTAATAGCTCTACGCTGTGCCCCTCGTTATCAGCGAATACAGGTGAATCTGAGAGATTTAGATAGGTCTCTAAATCATCTTTGCTCTTAAGATTTAGTTCTTTAACTTCAGCATAGGTGCACTTTACTTTTCCGTAGCCACTAACTGTTTTACCTCCAAAGGTAATTAGCCCTTGCTTGATTGCAGAACACAGCTTTAAAAAAGCATCACTCTTATCAGCACTCAACTCTTCATTCCAACCGTCAAGCTTTAACTCGATAGCAAATTTGACACCAGGAGGTACGATTTCTTCATCATATTTACCGCCATCAGTTGCAGTTCCCTTTTCAAGATCAATATTTACATGATCTCTTACAAAAGGACCGACGCTAAAGCCGATATCATTTCCTGAAGCAATCTTTTTGAATGCATAATTCTCATCAAAATCTAGCAATAAGGCATCTGAACACCATACTAGAGATGCACTTTGGTCTACGGTTGAGTTAGACGAAGTAGTTTTAGAGGCATTATGGTGACCAAAAAGAATATCTTCCTGTTTTGGTTCAGCATCTCTTACGTAACTTCTTAGAATACCAGCAACAGAGCTGCCTTGAATTCTCCAAAGGCCATAAGAATCTCTGTTTACAGGTTGGTCAAGGCTAGGATCTGAACCACCACCGCAATGTAGAGGGGTTTTAGTTTGAAGGATAAATCTTGCAATATACATTTGTTAACCTCTCTTAGCCTTCATGTCCCATTCTTTTAACATGTTTAAAAGAGCTTGGCGGTAGTACTCTTTAAAAAGCAACTCTTTGTCTTTTTCGCTTGCAATATCTTCAAGAAATTTAGGTTGTTTCTTCTCTAATTTGAATTTTTCTTCAAATAGATTAGGGCTTAAAAAGCTCTTCATAATCTCAGACATTTTTTCTTCATTTCCATTATTAAATGGAGATAATCCCCAAGCGTTTTTCCACTGCTCTCCTGGAGTTTTCTTTAGAATATCTTCAAATTTTGAAAGCCAATCGTCTTGATGAACAGAAGAAATCATATTTCTTAGATTTCCTCTCTGATTAGCACTAATCTTTGAAGAATTTTGCTGAGATTGGATAAAATCTCTAATTTTGTTATTAGATGTGAAGCTCTGTGCATTTTCTCTTGCAATTCTGTAAATAGCTCTTGTTTTTAAAAGATTCAGAACTGCTTTGTTTGTTATTTTGGATGACGTTTCTTTTCGAGAATCTGCTTCCTCGATATCTGACGTATCAACAAAAGGTTTTGTTAAAAATTCTGGGTTTACAAGAATTCTTCCGTAACCTTCGTTGGTATAGCCACCGATAGCTTTTGGCAGTTGAGAAACAATCTTGTCAAAGTTAATTTCAATTACAGAGCCTTGAACTAGCATTTGTCTTGCTTTTCTAGGAAGAGCCCAAAGGTTATTAAAACCATTTAGATTGTCATATAGGCAGTAAAGCTTAGAGATTTTTGCGTTTTCAAAATACTTTTGCAGCTCTTTCTCTAAATTGTTCAAAGGTAACTCCCAAGATCTTTTTGAAATGTATCCAGATAGTAAGAACAACTTAGCAGTGTTTGATTCTACTTTTTGAGAAACAACATCTTCACAAGACAGAACTTTTGCAGCTACCTTTCCGTAACCTGCACTTCTTGAATGACCTATGTGTAGATTGCTGATACTATTTAATAGTGCTTTCAAACTTTGTTCACAAGCATCATCACAATAGATTTCACTTATGAATTTAGTGCCTTTTCCCAAAGCACTAAAACCAAATAATTGACCATCAGCTGCAGTTCTACCTTTGCCGATAGCAACATGCATGTTCCATGTTTGAAGAATATTAGGTTGGCATTTTTTCTCTTGTGTCATAAAACCCAAATCTAATTTCTTTAGCTTAATAGCTTCATTGTCACTTAGATTCCACTCTTTTTTATCTCTTAAAATTAGATCTTTTAAGGTAGTATCAGAATTAAGTTCTATTGAACTTAGGTTTAGTACGTGACTCTTATTAGCGTTTTTTGATCCTACTGATGGTAGACCACCGTAGTTCTTTAGTTTCTGATAGCAAAGAGGTACTGGTACAGTTTGCTTGTCTCCTGCTAAAGGAAAAGCATGTCCCCACTTTACTTTTGAGTTTAAAAAGAGGTTGTTAAATTCATCTGAATCATCAGGTGTAACATTAGGATTATTTCTTTTCCAAACATTTGCTAATGCACCTAATAACATATTTCCAGGAATGTACTCTAATGTTTTATGTGTCTGACCTTCAGTAGTACCATCAGTAATAACAAGAGGCTGCAAAGCTTCTAGTTTTAATTTAATTACTTTCACTGTACATCTCCTTTTAATACTTCAGGAAGTTCAATCTTATTTTGTTCTAGACCTTTAACTGTTATCTTGCACTTTCCAAGACCTCTGGCTCGCTCACCACCAATACTCTTTACAGCAGCGCACACAGCAGACAGGTAGCTATCAAGCCACTTTTCAGATAAGTTCTGGTTATTTTCAATTTCGATGTCAGCTTCAAGTTCAAGCTCTGGAATACCGCACTCAAGTCTTCTTAAAGATCCATCAACAACTTGCTTATCTTCTTTTAGCTTGGTTTCACTTCTATATGAAATCATGTCTTTTAAGGCTTCTTGTTTTGCATCGCTTTCGATACTGTTTAACAGTGAGGTTAAGCCTTCATCTAGGTGAGCACCACCTACACGAATGATTCCTGCTTGATTAACCTTGTCATCTTGAGATGCTGTTCCAAAGATAATTTCATTAACTTTCTTTAAATCATCTCTGCCTTCGCATCTAGCTAAAAGATTAGCACCTTCTCTTAGAGCGCCTTTAACAGCTCTTCCAGGAATATATGGAAAGCCATCACTATCTCTAGAAATCTTGTTATCAGCTAAATAGCCATCACCGATACCACTTGAAACCTGCCACTCTGACAGAAATTTAATTACAATCTTTCTTAGCATGGCTTATTCCTTAATCTCAAAGTACTCTTTGTAATCTTTCAGCTCTTCTGGTAAGAGGTGATTCAATTCAATGTAATCACCAAGCTTGGTCTTAAAGTTCTTATCATCTTTGTCCTTGTAGAAGAAACCTTTTGTTTCGACTCCTTCTTTGAACAATTCTGAAAATTCTGTAGCTCCCATTTGATTTTGGTTTGCTCTTCCACCTAAGCCTCTTGCAATATTGTCTTTTAATTTTGTGTAGTTTTGTAAGGCTTCGTTGACTCCTTTTCTGCATACACTTAATGAATTTCTTAATGTTGATCGAGGTAGTTTCTCTAATACAGAAATACCATTTTCTACAAATTGAGCAAGATTGTTGCCACTTAACAGCATTGGTTTAGCTGTAAGTTTTGAGCCATCTTCTGCTGTAAACAGATGAGCTCTAATGCTATCTATATCATTTTCTGTATCATTGGTAATAACAATGTAATCCATGCTACTTGGTCTGTTTTCCATTTGAGCTGTAAGCTCTTTAGAATTTTTTACAAGTTCTTCAGACAGATCAAATGCTTTTAAGAATGGATATCCAGTAGGGCAGACCACCATTCCCACACCAACAGTAAGCTTGTCATTAGGATTTTTCTTTCCTAATTCTTGATTTGAATATCGTTCAAATTCTTTTACGAATGCATCAATAAAATATAAAGCTAAATCGGCTCTGATCACAACAGTTACATCGTCACCACCTAACACTAAAGGTCTAGCTGGAACTAATTTTTTTCCTGTATTATCTGTTAATTTAGTGTGTTTTAGACATTCAGATAAGCCTTTCTTGAATGCTGCAGCTGTTGTTTCTTTTACTGTATTTGAAAGCGCAGACATTGTTTTTATAACGTTGATTGCGTTTTGATATCTATCTTCAGATGATGATTGCTGTCCTGTCTTATCTTCATCAGTTTCTTTGTCACTTATATTTTCAAGTTCCTGTCTAAATCTTTTACCAAGATCATTACCGTCAATATGAATAAAGGCAACTTTTTCTGAACCACAAGCAATTTCTTCAAGATCATCAGACCACTTTAGATCAGGACCTACACCCTCATCAGGTTCTATTTCTCTTAATCTACCTTTCGAATCTTCAAGTAGTTGTTCATTTCTTTTGGTTTTTGAAGATAATGAAATGATCTCACTACTAGCGTTTTTGCCATAGCTTACTTTTCCAATAGCAGGTTCTCCATCTAAAGGGGCTTCAGCGCAAATTGGAAGTAACTGCATACCAGTTGAGGTAGGGTATTTATTTCTTTGGTCAGTGATCTTATTAGATAGTTTAAACTTGGCTTCACGTATTCCAGAAGATGTGAATTCACATTCTTCTAAAGCACCAAAAATTGGAAGACCAGGGAAGTCTTCTAACAGTTTTTTACCAAAGTTTTTTTAAAACTCTCTACCTTTAGCTTCACTAGAAAACAGCAAGTGCATTGCACCTGCATTTCTTTGAAGAGGCAAGATCTCGTTATCTACAGGTTTTCTTATTTCTTTGAGTACATTTAGATGATTGTTTTGTGCAAAATCATCAAGATATTTTGCTGACAGAGATTCAATCAGTTCAGAACCTCCGATCATCTCCTTTAACTTGCCTGTCGATAAAATATATTTTTGGATGCCACCTACTTCCAAAACTACATATCCAAATTTGTCTGACATTTGTTATCCTCTTAAATTCTGGTATCCAATCAAACTAGTCATAATTTAGCTCTGTTTCTTACTGTTTTCTTTCTTGAAAGACGATTTTACTTTTTCTATAGCATCGTTAAGGACTTCGGCAAGTTTATTTGGATAGCAAAGATCCCTCTTAGTTATTAGAGTTATAGGTTTGCCACTTGAAGACTCAATCTCATTTGTCTTAGCATCATCGCCATCAAGATAACATACAACAGGAATAACAAAACGTGAAATGCTTGATGCCATATCCTTAGCTTCATCTGCAACATCTTTTGGTGTTGGAGAATTGGGAAAGACTTCTCCAAATTTGAATGATTTACAAGAAATAAGTAATAAAGAGTCTTTCCAAGTGGCTAAAACATCCATATCAACTCTAAAGCTTTCTTCATAATCTTTATATTTTTTCTTTTGTTTCGATATGTATTTGTCAGAAAATGGAAGTCTTACTCTAGCGTGTACATGTTGGCAACCAGCGTTTATTAGGGCTTGAGCTGTTAGCAACTCAAACCATTCTCCTCCATTAGACCAGTCCATTGATAAGTTTTCTTGACCTTTTTGTTTTAAAACGGCAGTCTTCTTTATATTTCCGAACTCGTCTTTTTTCTTCTTGATATTAAATTGAATTCCACCTGCACTTATATATCCGTTGTTTTTGTTCCACTCTCTGCTTGTATTACAGCAACACCTAATTTGTTTTAACAATACATTTAAGAATTGAGAATTATCTTTGAGCTCTTGATCATTCTGTTCAATGGCTTTTATGTAGTTTTTGATGTCGCCATATAATATTTTTAATGTTGTTATGATGTCTCCAGGGTAAACTTTTCCTATGTCAACTTTGCCGTTATCGTTATTTATGCACTCAAGTTTTGGACCATTTAATGTCCATATTTTGCAACTGTTTTTCATTCCCCAAAATGTCATTGATGCATTTTGTCCTTTAGTTCCGGGGGTAGTATTTACATGAATATTTGTAGTATTTTCAGCGCACTTAAGAATTGAGTTTATATTAGACGCACTGATATCACTTTGTAAGATAGTTACATTCAATTTGTGCTGATCGATACCAGAACTTTCAAAGACTTTTTTTGCATTGATAGCTAAATCATGAACATCAGCACCTTCTGAGATTAGTAAGATTACATTTTTTATTTTATGTTTATAAAAGTGGCTATAAATTGCTTTTACAGTAGGAGTTGCATCTGTTCCTAAAGCAACTATCAATGTGTCTGAATTTACTAAAGTAAGCTCTGATTTATTGATTGGATTTATAGAATTATTATTTGAAAAGATTCTGTTTAATTCTTGTATTAAACTTTCTTTTATTTGAAGAGAATATAATTTGTCACCATATACTTTTAGAACAGTAATTTTTCCTCTAGATTCTAATTTAACGTGGTCTTTTGCGTTTTCATGCGGACACAGGGCGTAGAAATTTCTGTCGTATTGAGCTTTTGTATCATCCTTTGTTGCAGCGATTCTACAAAGATTTCTTAATTCCTGTAGGTAAACATGTGCTAGTTTTTTACTTTTCTCATTTTCATATTTTGATTGATTTTTTTGTGATAGTATCTGTCTCCCTTGAAAGAGAGAAATCCTAATCTGTTTGTTCCTTCATTCCAAACTACATCGTAGTTTTCTCCATTTACCTCAACATCTGTTAAAGAATATTTTGGTAATTGAATTTTTTCTTCTTTGATGAACCTTGATAACATTCCCTGAGGAGCCTTTTTGAAATTGCTATCTATGTGCACTAATAGATCTTCTACTGTGTAAGGTTTAGGAAGAGGTAGTACTTCGTATTCAAAATTATTTTTTAGTGAGAATAATTTGGCTGTGTCAGTATTAGATACAACTGAATATGCATTGTTGTGGAATAGTTTTGAAACAGCAATTGTTACTTGATAATTCATTCCTCCATCTGAATTAAATATGATTTGTTCATACTTCGAGCATAGTTCTTCAATTACTTTATCCTCTATTCCTTTTTTCTCTAAGAACATAATTTCAATTGGAGGATAGCCATGCTTTTCTCCATATTTTTTTATATCAGCAGCATTTCCAATTGTTTTTTCTGTCGGCATGAGAATAATTTTATCTATATCGAATTTTGAAGTGTTATCAGAATTTTTTGCTTGTAAGCAAGCTTCAAGTGGGTTTTGTACTCCAAGATTTTGCTGACCTACGAATGAAATGAATGTGTATCCCATGATTACCTCTAACCAAATTAACTACTAGCATTTTATTAGAATACAAAAAGTTGTTCTTTGAAATGAAACGTGTTTTTAGAATAAATTTTATGAGTTACTTTGTGGATGCAAACGGAATAATACTCTCCGACAATTGCATGATTTTCTGTCTATTCTTAGCGACAACAGCCTTTGAGGTATTGGCATAACAGTAGATACAGCCATGTGAACAGGTGTTGTACATACCAATATCTTTACTTACCATACAGCCACACTCTTTACGCTGACCTTTATCTTTCATTCTCTTAACATCAAGATTTGACTCTGCAACTCCTGTATTAGCAACAGAAGTAGCAGTGTTTCCCTCAAGAGAAGCAAATAGATCAAGTTCAGATGCTTTAGGCTTTCTCTTTTTATCAAATGAATGTAAATACTCAGTTAAGACTTTGTCATCAGAGAACAGTCTTTCCATTAACTCACCGTCAATGCAACGGTTGTGCTCAATTCCAAATCTTTCAAGGTCAAGATCTTCAGCGCAGGTAGCTAGGGTAAAATCCCAGCCCTGCTCATGCCAGTGCTGCTGAATCTTTTTAAGACCATCAGCTATTTCCTCTTTTTGAGCAAGTGACAACTCAGCTCTTAAAACATTGTCTTTAGTAAATAAGCCATTAGTCTCTTTGATAAGATTGTTCTGTACCTTTCTGTAAGCTTCAACATCAATAAAGCTAAAGACTAACTTAGAGGTATAGCCTTTTAATCTTTTTGAAAGATTCCAGATCTTGATTAAAAGATCACGGGCAGTAAGATTAGGTGTAATGATTAAAGGATCAAATCTCCAGATAACTCTGTCTTTACCAATTCTGTTTGAGAGTTCTTTAAAGGTTTCAATTCTCTTTTCTAGTGAAGCTACATTAGGCTCAAAGCCTTCTTTTTCATAATCATTTAAAGTGAACTGAAAATAATAATGAATACCTGTCTTATCAAGTTCATCTAAATAAGGCATTAAAGGACGAGGATTTTTAGTCCAAAAGACAATTACTCTGGTTTTGTTATAGGACACATACATAGGAGCCTGGTTAAAGGGATTTACCCATACTGAGTACCCGTCAGACAATCTTTGCATGAACCATTTGGCAAAGAAAGCTGGAATATCAGTTGATCTGCTGGCTGAGACAATTACAGGATGGCTTGCAGGCACTTTTATTCCTGATTTTAATATGATGGTATCTTTTGAATCTGTCATAAGCTTATCCTTTAATCATGTGTTCTTTAAGTAAGCTGTCTAAATTCGCTCTTTGTTCGTATTGCTTAAATTAAATCAAGGCCTTATGTAAAGCAGTTTAGTAAAAAGACTTCTATGACCTTTTACAAAACTGCTCTAAAGCAGCCCTTGTAGCCCTTTATTGAAATCATCACTTAATTTTCTCCTTTTAGAAAGGTAAATCGTCGCTACGACCATCAACAGCATATAGCTTCTGAAATTCAGCTGCCATATAGCGACTGAGATCTACACGGCACTTAATTTCGTTACCATTTCTATAGTAGCCTGCAATATCCAAGTTTTGTGTGTGCTCGTCGATCTTATCAAGTTCAGCACTCATTTTTTCATACATATCCTTGTGACATAACATGACATAAGTCATACAGTCTGGCTTTTCTGAGTGGTAGCTGTAATTACTGTTGGTTGCAAAAAAGCTACTTTGTGGGAAGCAACTTTCAAATGCATCATTGCGTACCACATTAGAAAATGGGCAGTCGCAACCGTTGGTTTCATCTTCGAGCATGCGTGAGCATGGTCTTGGATATAAAAGCTTCATGTCATGTTCACCTTGTGAGCACTTGATAAACTGGATTGCCTGATGGGTTAACATTCTGTTGGTAAAGCACTTTCCCTGTAGAGTATAGGTGCTGTCAGCAATGATAATAGCGCCACGTTTGCTTAATGATCTTGCAAAGATCTCCATAAAAACAGCATAGGCATGGTTCTCAAAACCTGTGTAAAAGTTTTTGTTATAGTTAATGTCTCTCATGTTTAACAAGGTAGAGCTTTTGATGATTTCACCAATGCCTTTAAAGCTTGTGATAAGATCAAACTTCTCATCAGCTAGATAGTCCATGAGTTCATTATTGCTTTTATCAATAGACATTGCACTTGAAGAGTCATAGATATGCTCAAGCCCATTCAGTTTAAAAGTGCAATTTTTAAACAAAGGTTCTGAATTTACAAAGTTTCTTTCCCAGCGGGAAAATAGCTCTACAAACTGCTCTATAGCTACTGAACTGCCTTCAATTATAGTCACCTCAATATTAGGCAGTTGTCTGTTAGCTGCTTTATACATCTTAGCTAAAGCTGTGATTGCTCCAAATACATCACCGCCGTTACCGCAGAAGCAGGATAAAAGCTTAATACTGCGTTTAGAGTTTAAAAATTCCTTTTTAACTTCTTCTTTAGACAAGTAGTCCATGGTGATGTACTCACTCTCAGCAGCTGATCTTGGTAGGTAGGTGTACATATAGCTTAACCATTGTCCAAAAGAATGATTTAAGTTTTCTTCAACTTCACCTCTTTGTAACTGTACAGGGTAGATACCTTTCTCTTTGTAGTGGTTTAAGGTCTCGTTAATTGCAAAGCATAAGCAATCGTCTACAACAACATTCTTCTTATTCTCGCACATAGTTACTTTCTCCTGGATGGTTTTGTTTGATGTACTGGTATCATCAAAATCTGTGCCAGTATTTTTGACTATTTGAAAATTAAGAATAAATTATTTTAATACTTCTTGAAATTATAAAAATTTAAAGAAATTTTATAA